>JGI24158J21664_10003578_pt1 | contig 19577 bp, 12 predicted proteins | sample Ectturendosymbi3_FD_21664 | JGI IMG/M metagenome (IMG submission 21664) | reverse complement strand
TTGATCGCAGTGCCGTGGGCAAGGCAGCCCCGTCCCCCCGGTCGGGGGGGGGGGACCGTTTGTAGCAGCACCACAACATATATTGTATTTGTAAGTTAGAGCCGCCTCTCTACCCTTGACTTTTACTCTTCTGGTTTTTGCCCTCAATGCAGAGCCGGTAGATTAAGCATGTAATATCATGACCAGTTAATTTCGAAAAAGAATTGCGGACGTTCGGACATTATAGCAGTTTTTGTAAAGTTGTGGTTACGTCAGAACAAGGCCAATTGTTAATAAAGTCTTGACCTTCACCACTTAACTTCGCTGGCTTCGCCCTTGTGAATTGAAATTCTCGGGGAAATTTACGTCATAATGAATGTGCTGTGGAGTGTTGTGCAGGGCTCCCAATGCTGTTTTTCTCCACCGAGATCTTTTTTTTAGTCCATCTGGGTGGTTGGGTTTAATTATGTAAAATCCCGTCAAATCTGTTTCTTTTGAAGATAAAATTTGCCAACTGGTAAATTTAATAGCACAATAAGCATATCTTCCGGCTTTTGCAATGTGAATGTTCGCATGCGATCATCAGGTGAAAAAAGTGCTTACATTGTTTAAACAAAACATCTTCAACCGGTTTCACACCCTCAAACCGGTATCAATATCATTATCAAAAAATGTAGGTTCCGTACCGTTCAGTACAGTCAGCCATGCAGTTGCGCGTACAGCAGTAATAACATGAATGAATAACAAACGGTTGCATTGGTGACAAACGGTTGCATTTGTTCGCTAGAGTGTAATCCAATCAAACTTGGTTTGCAAGATGCGGATGTTTCTTTTCGGTTCTGTTGTTTATCTGTTGAATTTGGAGCAATGGATCATAAAGTGTTAAACAGTTTCCTGAGTGCTGCACGTATCGCAGTTACTGTTCACATTTAGTCCGAGTTTGTGTAGATGTTCACTGTAGCACCCAGGAGGAGATCCCGGTTTCTACTAAGATAAAGTTCGGTATAAGCCTGGTACTCAAAAAGTCCTGCCTCCGAAAACTTTCGACCAGTCCCAGAAAGCTGTTGTATTACCTCGCGGCGATACGTTCACGGATAGATGCCAATAAAGCACGGCCAGTCGATATACAACTAGTCACAGATTTAAGGAAAACAAGGTTTTAGAAAAATGTCCGCACCAGGACCAAGCAGTTGCGAATAAATTCCTGGCGAAAACAAATTCGATCAGAAACAACGGAATGTTACAAGACAAAAGAACTTCGACAGCACGACAACGCGCATCACAAATCAAAAGCAAAGACCAGGCGGCGAGCTGCTACCAACAGTTTTCTTCGGCTAGCAGGCGCTGCACTAATCAACGCGTGAGGAATGCGCGAAACTCGGCCGGAGGAATTGCTTGGACGTAACATTCACTGAGTTTGCAGTGGCCTGTACACAGGCGCAAGTTCTTGGGAGTGAGTTGTGCAGTGTTTTGGCGATATTTGGGAAAAGTAATTTGTAGTGGGTTGCTTTATTGGAAGCTGCATACTGGTCATTCCATAGGTGCCACCAATAATTTTATATTACAAGTTGGATTCGCACAAACTTAATTTGGTCAAGGCTTTTTGTCTACAACAAAGGTTAGTTATACAAACACTCTGGACGCGTAGCACGCAAAACTGGTCTAAACGACCACCACGAGTAGGCCCACAGCAAGAGCAAAGCGTTGATTAGTTTATTGACAACTACAGCAAAATTGTCCCGCGCACGTTGCACTTCATTACAAGAACGTTGTCAGAATCCTTATCCCTGTCGCCCAACTCACCATCTTCACCTTCGCATAGCGTTGGAAGTGTAACGTTGTACGTCACTTTCTTGTTTAAAACGATTTTTAACCGAAATCTGGACACAATTACACAGCAAATTTCAAAAAACGAAATTGTCCTTGCTGAGATAAACGGTTTATCTCGAGCAGGGGTTCCCAACCTTTCTCTTACCATGTACCCCTTCAGCATTCCGACAGATGAGCATGTACCCCTTCAAAATTCAGACAGATGAACATGTACCTCTAAAATTCCTTATCACAAAATATTTTATCATGATCATTCATAGATATATTTAACAATAAGCATATAATGACTTTGATAATAATATTAACTGATATATGAATAAATGCTTGGAAATAAATAACATGCAAGCATATATTCATCTTCTATTGATAACCTTTAAATGTAAACCTTCAAATAGGCATATGTACCCCGGGGGTGCGTGTACCCTAGGTTGGGAACCTCAGATGTAGAGCGTTATGCCCAAACAACCACTTTTCCAAATTTGTCCCAGCCGCAATATCCTCTCACAAACTCAAAAAAGATCGATGTCATCACAAAATATTACTATAGTCTTCTGCAAAACTGACTCCACCTCCCTGAATTTTTTCGTTGGAAAAGTACTGATAACGTTTCCTAAACATTTTCAACAAACCTTTGCTGCATCTTTCTTGCCATGAATAAACAAAAACCAAAATTCGAGACGGCTGATATAAAAACTGCAATTATTTCATCTGCAATCATTTAATCGATGACAAGGTGATTGTTTAAAACGTGCTCCTCGGGGAACCATCGGGACAACAGTCGTTGCCTAATGAAAATAACTGTCTGCAATAAATGAACCAAATTTCGGGCGGGACATATTCGGCAGATATGACTTGGGTGCTTTTGCTATAAAATAGTAAATCCAAATCATATAATGATACAAAATCAAGGTTTTTGTTCAATACCTAAAAAAGCATGTCGGACGTGACGCTGCATCGGATAAGATTAAATGGAATGCAAAGCTTGTTGATCGTGCAAGACTGAAAAGACAGTTTGCAAAAATGCAAATCAATTTTTACAAACACAAGTGCAAACAACTGCTTTGGCGCTTTTAAGTAAAATGTGAAAATCGCAACTGATGGTAATTTATTACGTAGTAATCCAATACTAAACACAAGAACCATTTCCCACATTCAGCACCTACATGCACAAATATCTATGGAAACTCTTCATTTTGTCCTGAGTGTTCTTCCTCACTGCAAAATAATTTTCAACATTTATCTATCGATATTTCTTCAGCTGATTGTAATTTTTAATTGAATTTTCAAGGGAAGGTTGTCCTGCGCCATCCACAACCAACAATGCGGAGGTTGTGAAAACAGTAGAAATCTTATCAAATGGATTTTCTGCTGTTGTCACATTGAGTTTTGGCGCTCATTTTCAAAAAAACCAACGAACCAGCATGGCTTTCTTTCAACTAAAACTTTGTCTAGATGATGGATCTCAATCCTGCACACAACAAGTATGTTTTTGCAAAAGATATACCGTATCACTAAGTGAGCTTGTTGTAGAGGATGGTAAATGCAACTGCCAATTTGTTTTTTTTGTGTGTGTTTGAATGTTTTCGCCAAACCCTATTTGTTCTTACGATATTGAATGGCAAAAACAATTGAACCTGTGCTTAACTTAACAATTTCAGCAAGGGATTGCAAATTTAAAAAAGTTCGTAAGTGTAACAGTGCTTTCAGTTTGCAGCGTGATAAATGATGAAGTTTTGAGAAACCAAAAATTTGAAACTTTCTAGTATCGAAATACTAAATATGTTTATGTAAATTTTAGTGCAGTACCAAACGGAAACGCTTTGCACCACGTGTCGCTGCAAGCAGAAGAGAAGATGACGTTGTTCTTGTTACCAGCTATGCCTTCACAAGAAAAGATGGTAAAAATCAAAGTAGATTTAATCCTAATTTTATCCTTGCGTGAAACGTTTTTGATGTATAACTGAATCATGGTGTATGTGTTCAGGAATTAGTTATAAACATTCAACCTTCAACAGAGTTTTGGAAAGTTTTTGCACTTTGAATCCTGCTCAGGTCTAATTGAAAATATACACCGTTACTCTCATTGCCCTAACTGAGCTAATATTCTTCCCACAATAACCGACACTTGCGAAAACGTTTTAGGTGCACAGGCGCATGTTTAAACAACTCAGAAACTATCTCAAGCCCATCACATCCTAAAAAAGTTAACTTGTTGCATGTCCAAAAATCGTTTTATTTGAAAACCAAACACATATCTCTCCTAAAAACACTGTTAGTACGAATGTAAAAGACACGAAACTTACACCAAAAATTCTGAAATTCCGCCAGCGGCCATTTAGGCCGTCTGTACAAGATCCAAGTCGTGATTTCATCGAGGCTGGCGGAAGTACGTCCAAAAAAGTAAATAAGGTTGAGACGCGAAAATCTGTTATTTTCAGGAAATGTTTTGAGTTTTTGCACATAATGTCTAGTCACTCAAAATGGGCATATTCTATGGCGACAATACCTGGCAATCTGCGGCACAGTGTCTATCACAAAAAAGTTAAAACATTGTGATTTCACACATGCAGAGGCGGCAATTCTTGTTCTGAGTTAACGCACGTGTAACTAGCTCACAACAAAGTTTGTTTTGACAGACTAATGTGCTATTGACTGTGCGTCTCAGTCTCACCCATCTACAGCAGTAGATATTGCAATTGCAGTGTTCAACGTAGCAGTTATTGCAATTTCAGCATCAGATGTGCTCGAATTGGCTGTAGGATTATCGCAGTGAACCAGTCACGTCACCACGTGGGGACTTTGGTGGGCTTAGCCCTCCCAAACAAAGCTCCAGGCCTCCCTAAATTGAAGTACTATATAAATCAGTTGAGTTTGTCAAATTTCAGAATGTCAACCCCCTGCACAAACGTAAGACCCCCTTATTGAAGACTTTCTGCTGACGGTTCTGCATTGGACATAATTACGCAATGCTTTCAAAGGGGGTTGACCCTTTCTTTACCTTGGCGCTGCAAAGCCTTCGTCTGAAGAAAAACTATTTCCAGCCGTTGGTAGGAAGTCATGATCATTGCTATCAGAGAGTTCAACTTCATCCGTTGATACTTCAATCAACTCGGTGTCGTCAACAAGGTTTGCGACAGCCTCAGCCAGCGCAGGCCCACTTTCATCACCGGCTTGAGCACCATCACTCTGCGAAAGCCTGGAAAGTTGTACATCTACTTCTAACACCAACGCCTGGAGGAGGTCATCACAGTCAATCATGCTGCTTTGGTCACATCGAGACATTTCAGAATTTTCAACAATGAAAACTCCAGCGCAGACCTGTGTGTTTGAAAACCTTTAGAAAAAGCGGCGAACATGCAATGATCTGGCGTTTTTCAAAGTTTCAATGAAAGCAACTTAAACATTCATGCTTTAATGGAACATAACACAAGTGGTCAATGAAAGCAACTTAAACATTCATGCTTTAATGGAACATAACAAGATTTGCCGCGCAAACGCAGGTTGGACCAACCGATTACCAAGATTAGTCATGCAGTTCCCAATTTGTTTTCTTCACAACGACGGTTTCATTCATGTGTCGAAACAAACGCGATTGGTACCTAGTCGACATGTCATGCCCTCTTTGCCCAAGACGGGCATAATTGGTTTGTACAGCTCCTTGTTGGATATTTTCAGTTGTACTTCGGCCACACTGGGCAATTACTCCTTTAACTTAATATGTACAAAACATACGCAAATTGGAATTGGCTGCTCGACGGTGCACATAGAAAACTTCAACTACCAGAAGAACCAGTTTTAAACGGTCATTTTTAGTATAGCTACAATACGTTTTTGTTACGGTTGACCGAACCAAGAAAAATAGACCTGGGCGGTTAAAATTGCTGGTCAGAATTTGCATCAGGATTTTAATCAGTTTGGAGTTAATTGCAATGAATCATCTTGCACGAAGACCTTCCGCTTCCATTGATTTTTAGCTTTGACGCGGAAAATGAATCTGAGAAAATAGAGCGGTAAAAAGTTTTAATCAAGTTTCTCTTAAATGCAAAAGCAACGCATTAACGCAAGTCACAGGTTTCTTACATTTTCTTTTGTATCTGTGCAGAGGACACGTGCACACGTGACTGTGGACAAGGTGCGTGTGTGTTTGACGCGGTTCGAAGAGAGCAGTGCGTGTGTTACGATCAATCCTACAAATCGTCTGACGGGACTTGTGCAAGTGAGTGTTTTTGAAAGAAGTGGAGGATGTTCGAACCTTCGTTTAATTGCTGCATTACAAAACATGCAAGCAATAATTTAACAAACCACTTTTGGATTTACATGTAATGTTCGAATGTCAAATTTGTTACCTTCGTTGAAAACAGAAAACGTATCAGACTTTGCTTTCAAGTATTTTCCCTTCACGATGATCAGAATTCGTTTTGACAAACTATGTTTTACTTGTTTTCAGGTTTGGGAGTTGTGAAACCTAACCCGGCATTCACCGACAGAATGGAAGTTTACCAAAACAGCACCGTTCTTTGGATTTTGATTGGTGTTGTTGTGTTCTTGGTACTGATTCTTGTAGTGGCAGTTGCTCTTTTCGTGCGTTGGAGGAGATCAGCAATCAGTAAAGATTACTAACTGACTCACGTAAATGTAGTCGTGACTGCAAAATAGTCAACTGCGTCTGTTTAATTCTTGCCTAATGCTATATCTACTGTAATATAGAACGTTTTGAACAGGTGGTTGTATGACAATTCATCTACACAAAACCTTTGCAGATGCATCATGTTGGATTGCGTTCTGGTTTGCGGCATTGTTTCATTAGTGCTTTGATCAAACAATGTTATTATTAAAAAAATTTTCAAATTTAAACGCTGGCCAAAACTTGGCTAGATTTAATATTTTTCCGTCACCGACATCCTTGACTCCGCAAGATTGTTTCAAATCATGTATAGCACGAAAAGGTTGGAACGTCGAAAACCTGACACCAGAAAAACTAGACCACGTTGTCATTACTATACATTTTGCAGCATTGACTGTTGAGGTAAATCTGACTTTACCTGCTGTAAGTTTCTTTTACTTCAGTTAATCACCGTTGCTTTTCAGTTTCCATAAAAATTGTATCTTCAACCCTTTTCAACACAGTTTTACACCCAAACCATAAATACTTTGAAACGATCCACAACTCGAAAAACATTCAACGTTGTTAAAGTATCGCTTACATAAGGTTTGCATTATTTTGGGGTCATGATATTTCCTCGGGTGAAACGAAGGAATCAACGCAAAGTGTTTACACCCACTGGAGGTAAACGATGAGGTGTGACAAACGAAGTATTCTCCATTGTTAAAATTTGTTGGCTATCATTTCACAACTAAAAAAATTCCCACATACAGTAATGCAAAAAAATCAACTTTCACCATATTGCAGTGGCAAAACCCTTAAAACTAACTTGTTGCAAGGGAAGAATTTCCTTTACGACTTAAACGGAACACCACCAAGCTTTTTGCGCAGGAAAGTTTGTAGTTTCGTTCTTGAGAGCAAAGAAAAAATTTAATTGACACCAAAGGTGGCCCTTGATGAGTTAAAGTGTTTTCCACAGCATGTTTTAGCGCTAATGGTGTTTCCTATTTATGTGCAGTGCTCTTCCTCATCTAGCTCAGGCAATTTTTCGTGCAAGCAACATTTTCATGAAATGGCAATTTGCTTGACTTTGTTTTCATAATGAAGGTTCTCGACGTTTCTTGAGTTGAGGTTTATTGAAAGTCTGTTTGTGCATTTTCATTCCTCCAAGTTCGTAAAAAAAATAATTGTACATAAATTTTGAATATCCAAAGTCACAGTTTGAAATGTGGACGATGTTGTACGTAGTTTGAATAACATTACACCTTGATCGCATTCACGAGCGAACGGCTGTTGGGGCATCTTTTATTGTTTTGTCGCGTTTGCCTCTGATATGTGAAGCTTGACTAAGTCGATGATTTACGGAGAGTAAAGGCGTTGTTAAAAGATTAAAGATTGCTTTGCCAGTTACGTGTCGTGTTTCAGCACCCCTGGGATCTTCTAGTGCTTGTAAGATCTTACTACCTGTGTTTTAAAAGTGTGAATCTTCTGTTTGTGTTGGAGGCTACTCGTTAAACTTGTCGTAAATAAATGAAGCAACATCTATAATTTTTTGCGTGGTAACTATACTCCGAATGGTGTGATGGAAATAAAACTTGCATGTAGACAATGCAATGAATACTGAGGATTGTTTTAAACATTGCAACGTATGCATATTCATAACAGAAGATATCAAACAAACACTTGGTGCAATTATAAACCGACTTCTCCAGAATCTAGCCATAACCTCAACGGTTTTTCAAATACTGTGAAATAAAACTANAAAATAAAATAAAATAGTTTTTTTTGAGTAGAATGTGTGGCATGGGTTTTGGAAAAGTTCAGGATGCAAGAAACAGATTTAGAATTCTCTCATAGGTCAATAAAAAGTCAAATTTATATCGTCAATTGCTGTTGACACCGTCAAATTTATACCTTTCAAAATATATAACGCTTCAAAGATCAAACCATCTTCGCAACTTACAATAAAATTGCGTCGGCAAGCAATTCCTAGCAATGCAGGCTACGTGCGACGTGCGGTCCCATAATGCTTTATGCGACTCATTCAAAGAAGTTGATTAAAATCAGCCGGCCAACAATCGGTGCAAGTTTAGTTTTTCGGCGTCGGTAATAGCAGCATAATGGTCATAGCGCAAATTTCGCAAACACTCGGCCCGAGGGTCGCATGCGGGCCGCGATGGTTTTTGGGAATTTTCAAATAATTGACATTTACATTATTTAGTTTATTAAGCGGCATTTGAAAGTGCTTGGCCAGCGAGTGAACAAGTTCCATTTAAACGAATGTAGAGACGCCTAGAATTTTTTTGCCTATAACTCACAATACCTTACGCAGGAAATAAGCTGTAAAAGCTGTTTTTACAAAGGTTCAGGTACCGCCATTGTTGCGTCAGCGTCAAAATGCGGCCCTCGGGCTACTTTATAAATCCTCACTTGGCCCTTGGAGCAATTTAAGTTTGAGACCCCTGTCATAGCGTGTGCTATAAACTGTAGTTCGTGTGTTTTCGCTAATTCTAATTCAAAAAGTCTTAGCGGGTGTTTCTAACTGCAGTTGACTTTAATCACCTAAGTCTTGCGTTAGTGTTTTCTCATTTCAGCTGTAAATTTTGCTTGCAATATACAGGATTGAAATGCGTAATTGACACGAAATCTATCTCCTCGTAAAACACATCGCAAGTAAATTTAGCTGCTTTGCCCTTGCTCTACATTGTCGATGGCATGTGGATACGTGCAGTCAGAATCATCGCAGAGTTATGAAAGCACAGCATGGCAGGGAGATTACTCGCAAGCATTACTTCACTTATCCCATCAAGTACATTTCTAGTTTAGGGTAATACTGTAAATTGAATTTTATATAAGTAACAATATTAGCCACATATTTTGGTGGGTGAAAGTGATATTTCACAACTTTATGTTACAGTTGCTATCTTTACCTATGTTTAAGAATATATTCCACTAACACGTGGCCACAATTAAGCGATTGTGAATCCAGATGAAAGCATGTGCGGCTGGCTGTAATCGAATGCCTACAAGGAAGCTCAACACGTGTTTGCATTATGCTCCCCAGCCAACCTGTTACCGCCCTTTCAATTTTGAAGTTAATGATGCCAGCAGTGAGTCGAGGTTCAAAATCATGCAAGGAAAATCTTGGACCCGCCCTGCTTTGAAGTACGCAGCAAAGCATCTCAGTTGCGCTGATTCAAACTATTCTTGTGTTTAGGGCAACCAATTTTTTTGACCTAAAAACGTAAAATTTCGACTTTGTTATTTACAAATTTTGACTTTATTTTGACCTATAAATTTTCTGCGTTTGCAGCTGCAAAATAATTCAGTCTTATGGGTTGAGGTTAACCCAGAAGCATATTTATGCACTCTGCGTCGAAATTTAAAAAATTCGTTGTTTAACTTTTGGGATGATATATTTATAAGTACATTAATAACTACAGTAGTGTCAAACCTGAGAACATCCTAAAGCTGAAACACTACATGCATAATGGATTGAGCATTTACCAAAACAAGTACTGTAAGACCACATTTCTCGCCCACCACGCCTATCCTACAAAATATTCAATCGTCCAGTAGTGGACAAAGTAACATTGTTACGTCAGAAATTGCAACAAGCCCATTATTATTGCAGAATTGCAAATAAACTTGCAAAAGCACAGCAATATCTGCTATTGCAGTTTCAGTAAAATTTCGATAAAGAGAAAAAACTGTGCTGCAAGAAAATTTTGACCTCACGATAAATTTTGACCTAATGATCAATTTTGACTTTTTTTTGACCTAATAACTTGGGATTCCCTAATGATATGAGAGTGAAATTGGGTGTGTGGCCGTTTCGTAAACCTTAGAAACGGTAGAAAAAGTTTGACTTTATTGACGTTTGGTTGCCTTAGTTATGTTATTCAATCTGAAATAACGGGTGGTTGAACAATTGTTTGATGCATTTGTGGTGTTCAAGCTCTGCATCAGATGTTATTCAACATTCGGTTTTAGGGTTATTTTGCAAAAGCGTGAAATGACATAATTAATTGGAATTTGCTTTAGTTTGTGAGCAAATTGTGTTTTTTGAATGCAGTGTGCATTCATAATGGAAAGCATCAATGCTTCGAATGCATCCAAATCTAAATCCGAGCCGCAGAACGTCCTTATGAACAACCTCAACAATTAATTCTATGGCAGCTTATGCAGCTGTACAATTTCTTGCAATGGAATCGTTGTAGAAACTAATAGAAAGATACAAACACCAAAAAGCAGCATATCTGAGCTACTAATCCCTCACATTTTCCAACGGTTTTTGAGACCAGTAAATCGAATTTTTGCGAAAAAGATAACGAAAGCATTTCTTCTTCTGCTAATGCTTTGTAAGTGCTAAACACCAAACTCTACTTTAAATGACGTTATTACGATATTTTTGATAGTTCACCGCCTGAAAATACATTATTTGTACAAAAGTATTTCTGAAATCAGGGAAGACGTGTTACAGAGGAAACGCAACGCTGTAGATCAGATCGTTCTTCCTGGTAATCAATGATATGTACGTAGTACATTTCCTGCTGTCTTGCATTGAATTTAACTGCAAGCGTAGTTATGTGGCAATCATTACAACTGCAAAAGAGAGACTATATATTGCACTACCGCTGTTGACTATGTGCTAGGGCGGCCGATGTTCATGGTTCCTTCAATGTCACAAAATCCCTTTACAAAATTTGGATCCTTGTCTTCTGCCACTGCTGGTTACGTTTATTGAGTGCGTGACGCACAGCATAGGTAATGAAATGTTTCCCAAAGGTGATTGCTACGAATCTCTAAACATTTTAAATATTTTTTTAATGTTAGGCGTAATAAAGTTCTGACATGTTACAATGCATCTTTGTCATTTTCGACAAATAACACGCAATGACAGCGTGATCTACAAATTGCATTACAGTGACTTGCATAACACAATCGAATAATGACACTTCAGACCAGTGTCTCATAACATTTTTTCCGATAGTGCTCCCTGGACATCTCAATGTCTATCAAACGCCCCTTTCAATCCAACAAAATAGAAACGAATCTAGCATGTCAATCGTCACAAAGAAGATTTTAATCTAATAAGAGGGATGAGTCTGGTGCGACGACGTTGGCCGCTAAATATCACGTGTCATTTTAGGCACAAGCAGTCATCAGTTTCCCGTCTGACTATGNCAAGACGGTTTCCTCTACCATCTNAGACGTCTGTCACGGCTATTGACCCAAGCTCCACTCAGTTGAACAGGACAAACAAGCAGTTATATAATTTTTGACCCGATCCCACGCTCTTTNGTATGGTTCTGTGACTGAACGATTGGTATACGAGATCTTGAATTTCGGTTTCAGTTCGAAGCCTCTTNGCAATATCACCAGTTCCACGTCAAAAATCCTACGTCCGGAAATACCAATGAATGGTTACATTGCCCATAAGGTGCAGTATTTCCAATTGAATGACATCCTGGAACGTTCATGAATTCTTGCAATTCGCGAAGATATGTGCTATACGTCTACGTGTATATTCAACCTTTAGACGTACCTTTCCTACTGGTGACAAGTTTTTGCAAGCTTGCAACTTGGAAAAATTCCCGCTTAGCGAAATTTCGCTGATACAACACGAACTTGTTTTTGAATCGAGACAGTTTCGTTTTCACGTCAGTTAGACTTATTTGCTTACCCTGAAAGGAAAAATTCATTTCATTATATTCGTCAAATGTATCTGAAAAGTCGGTGATATCATTTCTTGCATCCATGACATATTCTTTGTGAAGGTCAACATCTACATATTGTTCGACGCATGTAATCGATTATTGTACTCTGGGATGAGTGTACCAACGTGACACCAACGCTCTTTCGTTTTTTTAATTGGATGAATTTTCTTTAAACCTCAGATACTCTGAAAGGTTTCATGGTTTCATTAGAAAACACTTTTTACATAACAAGCACAATGGCTGTGACTCAGAAACTGGAAATAGAATAAAGCCCCCTTAGATGTTGCTGATGATCTATTGTCTACATTTACGCACCGCTGAACTCATTGTGTCGCCCTTATTTTACCTTACAATTGCACTTAATTTTGTTGAAATGCCATTGCCCTGAAGCACATCCAACAATATTTTCAAGTACTGCAAAGCTGCACCTGCAGTACCGCGGTCATGCCACAGAAAACTAAGCAACCGTAATGTGACATAACAAACGCAAGTTTGAAAACGGTCCCAGCAAAAGCAAAGAGAAAAATAAGTTCAGTTTGCACGATACTTCCTACAGAACTGCAACAAACATCATCTTATTGTTTCTTATTTATTTAAGTGAAACATAAGAGGTTTCTTCATCTTTCTAATCTTAACACTGTCCAATTTTATTCTCAATCGTTCATTTTGTAGCCAGCGTCCCATTCATCACCGCACAATCCCACTGGGGTTGCTTGCCTCCACTTTGAGAACGGTTGCTGTGGATTGTTGTGCGCAATATATACAGTAACAAGCAACTGAGTGAAATAATGACAAACGAAACTGCTATCAACAACAAGAGCACCGTTCTGTGGTATCTGTTTAGTCTCGTTTCATTCATGATGTTACTGCTCTCTGTTGTTGCAGCTTTGTTTTGGAAAACTGGAGAATTGCATCAAACAAAGTTTACTGTTTCAAGCGAATGTGGATCTAATCATCAAGCTGAAATGAATGAATGAAATGCATTTTGTCAACAGTTTGATACTTTAAGACAATTAAGTCTGCGTTAAAGAAGCTGAACCGTTGCTTGAACAAACTTTGGTTTCATTCGCCATGCTTGATTGGGAATGAAACTATGGTTGTCGGTTCAACCAAGGGCGGTAAGTAGCACGAAACCACACAGCTGCATATAAGTATTTGTGGCTACCTTTGCGCAAATTGCATTTCCTTGTAGTGAATGCTGGAATTAAATTTTGTTCGAAATTCTCTTGAAAGCATTACAAAATCTTGCTTCCCGATGAACTTCATATTTATCTCCAAGTGACCTTAACAGTGACCTCATCACTTTGATGCATTCGCGTGACTTGTATAACGCAATGCAGGCAAAAATTTCACCGATGTCTCACATGGAACAGGCAGATTTTTGTGACTTAAAATTTTACTATATCTGAAACGACATATTTGCATTTTTGTGAAGTTCATAAAGCGGCTTGGTGCTGACAAGTTTACAAAAAAACATGTATCACCACACTACAAACACTATACTCAACATTTTACTAAGCGCAGTTTATATCTGAAAATGGGCCAGGGGAGAGGATAATTTCTGGATGATTAAATATAATATTTTATCAAAACGTTTGCGCCACAATTTCCCCAAATGTATAAAAAACGAAAATAAATTACTGGCGATGGCTTTGGAAACAGCAAATGACATCACAAAGCATTGACGATTCCCATCTCTTCCGTGTAAAGAATAGAACTTTTTTCCCTGTTTTCACAGCACACAATTTGTCCAACTTTTTGGTCTCCGCCAAATGTTAATGTTTTTCCTCACGTTCATTTTAACCACAGTTATTTAGGTTTGAAGACATTCAATTTAGTTTCATTATCCTCATTTTGCACTCCTGTATTGTCATGAGTTTTCCGATGCGCCCATTTCTTCTTCTCTTCTAAAACTCGGTAACCAAAATTTGGTTGGAGAAATATCGGAACTATACTGCTACAGTGATTTAATTATAACAGTAAGATCTCCTTCCAGAAAGAGAGTCAGCCGATACTCGGCAATTGCACCTACACCCTGCAGCTCATCATTATCCAAAGCAAAACGCAAGATAAATTTTTTCTTGACGTAAAATGGCCACGTTCACAAAGTTTGAAGGTTGAACACTTTCTATTCAGCTCCGAAAAAATGGCCAAATGTATGCGGCGGGAAAGACAAGTGAACACTTTTCAAGGCGATGCCTCTGCACTATTTGCGCGTCGCTTTGAAAAAAAATGCATGAATGATTTCATCATACAGCGCAGCCGGCAATAGCTCTGTTTAGTTTCAAAAAAGCTTTTACTCTGCCTTTGTTCAGCCCATCGCTTTTTGTGAGTGGCAGTTCATCAGAAACATTATCTTTGGTGAATTGAATTCCAGTATCCCAAGCATTGGTTGAACCCAGCATTATATCAGAGATGCTTTAAGGAGAGATCTGCAACAAATAAAACTCTCGTACTATAATAGGAACAATCAGTTTGCAAAGAATTTTTAAATCATCGTTTGCGTCATGAAAAATAAAAAAAGTCTTTTAAGCAAACGAGCCAAGTGGCTACAGTAGCTAAAGAAATAAAAGGGGTGTTGCCTTTACATTAATAGCTCAAAAAATCTATTTAGGGCAAATTTTGCGACTGCATGTTTGGATTGCGTAACTGGCATGTGTTGGGATGGTGGTGTGGTACAAGTAGATGGAATGGTATTAGTACGAAAACTGATACATTGGTTTTTAATTTTTCGAGCGATGGTAACAGGTTTGAAGAAATTAATTTGTTTACAGAGGATAAAAGTGACGAAAGTGTTTCTACAAGCACGCTAAAACATAGCTCGTTTGAAGCAGAATATTTTTGGAAAAATGGATTATTACGTATTCCTCATTTGTCTACATCGTGGACACGTTTTACCTGTGCTCAAGACTACTCTTAGGTATAAACCAAACGATGCTTTGTAGTTTTCTGCATAATTTCAACCATTTATTTTTGCTGCTGACTTTGAACGATCTAGTGAAGATTCTAAATGTAAGAGTTACGTGACGAACGTATTCTGCCATTACACCTACCAATTTATTTGCGTGTGGTTTGTTTCAAACTCAAGTAGTGTTGAAAAACGTTTGCATGTCGCAATGTTTCTAGTTCATCGCTTTTCTCGAATTCCAAGTAAAGCTTATGAATTAGATTCAAGAGGCTTATTGCCATGCTCTCGCCTGCAAATCCCACTAACCAGTGTTTACGGAAAACCAGGCTTTAATTAACTGAAGACACCGCACAATCATGAAGCGTCCTGCACGAAACGTACAGTGAACAGGAGAGCAAATAAACTTTTACCTGAAACAAACACAGCAGCGTAACTTATCGAATGCTGCCCAGGACGGGAATGCTGCACTGAAAGAACACTTTGCAGTATTGCAATAAGAAATCACAAGCACAACACAACAGACGATAGACGAACACAGAGGCACAATGAAAGGATTGCAAGATTGCGGGCGCCACTACGAGACAAGGTAATCATACATTCACCACACTTATTTCGTTCTAGATGAGACAAGTGATACTGCATCAGATGTGAGACTTACGGAGTAAGATGGTGTCATTTCTCTTTGCTGCAGCGTAAACAAAACTGAACCAATTTCCTTGATGTATAAAGTATTGTCGTAAAGCGTCGGAGACGCAAAAATGAATTAGGGGAACATAGTCAACATGGCACAACTCACCGACATGTTGAAGTTATTTTTTCTGTTTTTCATGCTTCACAAACAATCAGTGATGCAGCAATTCTCGTCCAACCACAAATGTCTAATGTTTCTTTGTAAACCCGAAAATTTCGCTTCCTGTTTCATTCGACGTCAGCATTCGTGGAAATATGTAAGACTTGCTTCTTTATGCATTTCAGCAACAGTAATTCAAGCAAAATACCCCAATGTCTTTAGCAGTCGTTTAAGGAAATTGATCGCAGTGGAGTGGTACAATTCATTACTTTGTAGAACGATTGAAAATATTTATTGCTACTTGCATTTAAAACAGGGGTATCTGTGTTGGTATTTTGCTTTGTTGACATTTTATATCGTTTATTGGTTATGTAATCGAGAATCTATCTGTATGATTCCATAATGAAGGTTTCCAAATGCTTGACACTTTCCTAACATCTTAAGTGAACTTTTAACGTATTTGGGAAATGTGCAAAGCTCACATTTTGAAAAATAGAAAACCGTAAAATTTTGACACCTAAGTTAGATTGTGTTTACATCCTGCTAGAGACGAAGGAAATTGTTTCCATTTGAATAACGTAGAGTACTTTCGAAATATGCCGTCCTGTGAGTAACTAAAGACCAAATGATTCTGGGTTTTGACATTGATGGAAACATCACTTTAGGAAAAGTTTAGTAATAAAGTCATTCCATTTGTGTTATCGTTTTTGAAAAAACAATGCAATGTGCAATAAGCGGTGAAGCAAACTTCATTATATTGCATGTCAAACTTTTCCTAGGTTTGCCCATTCGAGCTCTTTTTGGTTTTAGTAGTAAACCACTGAAGTTCTCACTTTCTGAAATCCTAGAAGTAAAACGTTAGAATGCGTTTAGTTTCAAGGCAAATTCATAATTTTCAATACTTTTTCAGAACACGAGCACTGATACTATATTTTTGTTTCCTGTAGTTCAAATTCATTTCAAAAGACAAAAAAAAACAAAGCTCGAAACACTTTGCATAGTTAATCAATGAAATCTTACTTGATCTTTAATCTAACAGGAAAGATACATCTGGATAGATTTTCTGTTTCGCTGAAATTTTCTTGTTTGTGCACAAGGTGAATAACCTATTCGCTGTAGCGATGTGGATGTGCCCTCTTCAAACGGTGAACGCATTTGCTGTCGAACTTTATTGCAAACAGTAGATGGTTGCATTTAACGAAAACATGTTAATTTTATTGGCATTTCCACTTGGTCATACGTAAATTAGGAAAATATATTAAAAACAAACCACTGGCAAGGGAAAACGAACATACGGTTTCTGGGCTTTTGTGTCATATCACGTGACAGACGTCGTTCGATGTCGAACAACGGGACCGGAACTGATGAACCATGATCGAGTTGGTGCTTGTGTTGCAAATGAAAATCAAGTAGGGGAAAACTACTTTGTGCGACGATTCTTACTGAATTTCTGACTGCCTGAAATTAAATCACCTCGTAGTATTCGAGGACAAATGCTTCCAAATTTTGTAACTTTGATCGATTTTATTTTCTTTGAATCAGGTAGGAATTCCTGCAAAACATGTAACAAGACTTGGGCAGCAGGAGCCTAACACTTACAAGCAAATACAGTATAAATTGTGCTATTTGTATGAAATGCAAATTGAAACATCTATCTTTGAAAAGGGATTCGATGTTTTATTCGGAAAAATTGTTTTGATTTTGCTAAATTGGGATCAGTTTTTCTTTCCACTGTTGGTGAAGTTTATTGAGTGCGTTACGCATAAGCACAAGCACAAAAATGTTTGCCATAGAGGGGACTGCTGTGAAACTCTAAATTTTACAAGATTTTTTTTTATTGTTTGGCGTAAACGAGTTCATATGTCATACTGCAGGTTTTTCATTTTCCACAGTAACACGCAATCCCATTGTGATCCACACATTACACGATTGCCACTCCCATATAACAATCGAATGACGACACTTTATACCAGTATTTTCATTTTTTCCCGACAGCGTCCCCTTGGACACATTACTGTTTATCAAATGACCCACAAATCCAAAATAGTAAACAAGAGTTTCTTATGAAACTTTGCGTCTAATGCGTCCGTGCAAGATTGATGCAGTGGTATTAGCCTTCTCATATCAGGTGTCATTTTGGACAGAATCAGTCTGGAGTTTCCCGTCTGACTATGTCAAGACGGTTTACTTTCCTGTTTGGAAGATCTGTCACGGCATTTTGCACACGCTCCACCAAGTACAGTTGGAGTTGGAAAGAACAATTATAAAACTGTTGACCCGATCCCACGCTCTTTTATATGGCTATGTGGCACAACGATTGATATGAGACATTCTGTAGAATTTCAGTTTCAGTTCGAAACCGCTTTGCAATGTCACAAGTTCCCCCGCACCAATTCTACTTTCGAAAATATCACTGAATCCCTCCAATCTCCAGTAACTTATTTCTAATTGAAATACATTCTATGATGGAACTTTCGTGTTTTCTTGCAATTCCTGAAAATGTTTGCTGCACGTGTATATTTCAACATTAGATATGCCTTTACTGCTGATGCAATGCTTGCGAATCAGAAAAATTATCGATTACTGCAGGAAATTTCGCTGATACGACACGAACTTGTTTTCGAACGCCAAGAGCCCGCTCTTCTCAAACTCAAATTGCTCCCGAGGCCACATAGGGAGGTAACCCGCGGGACGCATTATGACGCTGACGCAACAATGGCGGTTCCTGAACTTACTAGAAACAGCTTTTACATCTTATTTCCTGCAAAAGGTATCATGAATTACAGGCAAATCATTTCTAGCCGTCTAAGGAACTTGTTCACTCGTCAGCTGAGCACTTTTAAGTACAGGTGAACAAACAAAATAACGTAAAAGTCATTCATTTCATAAATTTTTATGCCCGCTTTTCCTCTAGGCAGATCAAGGGAAACAGCAGCCCTAGGAAGGCTTGGAATACCTCATTGTCAACAGCAATTTCCGATGGTGCTGCTGGCTCCACACGAAGACGAGACTAAGTAAGGTCGGAAATGTAGGCCTAGTCACTCCACCTAGGCTTTGGAAGACCTCTGGGCCGCTTTCCCGTTGGTTTAGCCAGCCCCTGTCTCTCCAGTCTTTCGTGGGGCATTCTGGACACATGGCCAAACCAACGTAGCTGCGATCTCTCAGTTGACATTCAGGCCTCTGCGAATTTCACAGCTGCGCACTTCGTCGCGAAGTTTCACAGTCACACCGTGGACTCGCAAAAATCCCATTTTTGCCGCTTGTACCTGAGATAATATTCTTCCGATATCCAAGATTCATGACCATAGATAAGGATAGGAAGAAAGATCGATTCAATAACTGACTGCCCTGCGGTATTCGAAAGCTCCCGTTGTGTGACCACAGAGCAGTAAAGCTCACGCAGGACTGCATAAGTTTGACCAATCCTTGCATCAATCTCCTCGCTCCACCTTCTGTCACTCGTAAATACCACCCCAATGTACTTGACCTTCTCCACCTGTTGCAGTGCATTGCCGCTCACTTGCAGCATACACTGTCTTGGCTTTCTAGAGAGAAATAATACCCCGGTATTTTTAGTGCTGATTTTCATTCTGGCACGGTCGCACGCAGCAGAAAACCGATCGAGTGCGTGCTGAAGAACCTGTTCCCTGTTGAGAAGATGCTGACAGTACCAAATCGACTTGCAAAAGTAAACAGTTGATCCTGCAGCTCCAAACTGTGACACCCTCGTCGACTTGGCTGTGACTG
>JGI24158J21664_10003575_pt1 | contig 19584 bp, 16 predicted proteins | sample Ectturendosymbi3_FD_21664 | JGI IMG/M metagenome (IMG submission 21664) | reverse complement strand
ACTGCTATTAGGGTGCGTTGTCCTTATATACTTTCCAGAGATCCTTATCTCTCATTTGTGGTACCCGGGATTGCATGTGATGGTACTTGTACCATTACAGTCGCAAACGTCGCTTTGGAGACATGTTTTCATTTTACGAGTGCGAATGGGCGATGACGTTCGAAGTGAAAATGTCAACACAAAACCATCCAGCCCAGCAAAGATCACACGTTTTTACTTTTTTATTTCGTGGAACTGACAATGCTCCTTGAGCGAAATTACTATTTCTGTTTCAATGGATTGCGTCGAAAGCTTCTATGAGTTTTCATGTGCAATACAAAAGCGTCTGTCATGATTGTGCGCACAGACTACAATGCTATTAAACGAGTAAAAATGCAAGACAACGGTTAGCTTTAAAATTGCGAAGCATAGGGCAATTTATCTTGTGAAGCAGGCAGTGCAAACTTTTGGCCAGTGGAAGCTGTAACTTTTAACTTCCACCATTCGTTGGATGATATTGGGAAGTAGAAAGCATTCTGTCGATTCAGTAAAACTGTCAATAACCAACAAAAAATCAAGTAATGGCTTGGGCTTCATTGTTGTTTAATGTTTCTAAATGTCGGGCAAGATGTTGCAATTGTGCTTAGAAGGAGTCGGGAACAAAGTAATTCTACATTGAAAAACACGAATGCGGTTCAAACGGAAATTATACTCAGCAAAACATCTGTTCGCCCAAACTGTAGCTCCTTGGGGTCTGTTGAAAAATGACCCGAAGCCCTCGCCGGATTTAGATGGTGGGGCCCGGGGCCCCGGCGTGGTGGGAAGCCCCATGTGCGGGTACAGAATCTTTAGGTAGGGGATGATGATGGTTGAAGTCATTAGTATTTCCACGGATCAGAACAACAGTTGGTTTGTCGATGTACATGAAGTATGAATGTGAAGCTGGGAACATTTGAAGCATCGTTGACAAGCTGGAATAAAGTGATAGCCATCTTTTTACGCTGTGATAAAGATTTTTTGGTACTCCATATCCACAAAGTCGCGATAGTTTTTTCACTCTTCTATGCGCACTGAGCCAATGCAACCACACGTAATGCACTTAACGTCAAAATCATTTAGTCCTTTTCTGGAAAAAAGTATACTTCTGACGTAGTTCTTCATCAAACTGCAATATTCTTTTTGGCATTACTGATGAGATATAATTCCTAGAAACTAATACACTAAGCTATGTACAATACACTGTTTCACCGCATCACAGTTCATCAACAAAGCTATAGTACAGTACAATGGAGTCAGCAGTCCGAACTCTAATTGGAAATTCATTGAGATACTGAATAAGGATTTATCACTGTTATGTAACAGTGAATGTGAAAGCATTCCTACCTTTCCAACTGACCAATTAACTCATCTGAAACTAATTAACTCATTGAGTAGAGACAACTTACTGTATGTAAATACCATAGAATATAGCCAGTGGTGCAACTGACGGGGGGACAGAGTGGCAAATCGTCCCCATCTTGGCAAGCTGAATGTAAAAACTGGGCCCCACTTAACTTATATTTCGGTTGTAGTATTCTTGTGGTTTTCAGTGGGTTGTTGTTCTTTTGCGTTTTTCGGATTATTTTCCGGTGATTTAGGGTTTTAGTATAGCCATCCACATTCGGTTTCACCATTATTTCGCAAGTCATTTTGAATATTGGCTAATGGAGAAAATGAAGTGCAAAAAGGAGAACATTTGCACATTTTTTTAATGATCTCGAAGAACTTCACATTTTTCATGAAAAAGAAGGACATGTCCTCCAAAACGAGGACATGGTAGCCCTATACTTAACCATGCTACTCTGTGCAAATCTGAGCAAAGCAGGCGCAAAATCCAACAGTAACAAATAGAGACGTAAGCTAATGTGTTCTACGTGGCTTTCCCTTGGCCTTGTATTCACTGGATTCAGATACCTGACCGACTTACAGGAAACTGGTAAGTGTATAGTTGTTTCATCTCAACACCGAACAACATTTAAGCCAAGAGAAATATTGCCATCTGGCTGACCGATACTTATAGCGTCTACAAACAAGCTTTCCTATCTAAAAATGAACACGTGGCACGCACATGTTTCACATATGGCTAAAAACATGAACACAGTGCTGGGTCTACTTTGGTGGGGGACCCTAGGCCCGGGCCCCTTGGCGCCCCTGTAAATGCGGCGCTGCCCGAAGCCGTACAATCTATCAAACATACCAGTTGTTTTGCAGCTGAATTTTTTCATCCTCCTCAACATTGTCCGAACTGTCGTGCTCAAAGTTCAAGCAAGACCAAACTCACAACGGCGAAGCGATTATTGGAAAGCTGCCAGAGCTTTTATTTTCCTTTTCCCGGTACTCGGCATCAACTACATACTCTTTTTCACGAGTCCGACTTCTGATTCAACGGAAGAAATCGTTTTCGTCTACATCAATACCTTTCTTCAATCCTTCCAGGTGAGAGTGTTTTTTTTACATTCAACGGTTGAAGTCATGGGCACCATGACATGCACAAATGTGTGGACGGTATTACTCTAAAGCAGCGCTTCTCAACCAGTGGGCAGCGAAGCTTTCAATAAGTGGGCCGTACACCTTTTGCTATTCCAATTTTGGCATTGTGCAAATAGGAATTATTTTTTCACAAGGTGTGATGGATGATAAAAGCCAAACCTGTAGCCTATTTGAAACACAATAAAATTTCTACTTTGCGTGTGAGTTTTTCTGTTGCCAAGCTTCCCCACCTGATCTGATCATGTCCAATAAGAAAGCTTAAGTTTCGCATTGAAAGTAAATTATGTGTTCTTTGCGTTGCTATTTTTGAAACCACATCTGATTGTGGACCCTGAAATAAATTTCAGTCAGACCTCGTTTATCCGAACTACTTTGTTTCGTCAAATAACGTCGGCCTAGCGAGGTATCCGGATAATCGGAATCGAAAGTATAAAGAGCGAAATTCTTTTCAGAGCAAATGTCAAAAATTATGTGCAGTACAGCAGAACTCGCCTAAGCGGACGCTCAAAGAGGAACAGAAGAAAACTGTAGACTCAGATGAACTGTCAACTTAAGCAAATATGTAGACTGCATTTGGAACATGACTAAATGAAACACGCATCGTTTTTTTGTGTATTAGCAGATCCATATCCTAAGCTAGTATGCATTCAGAATGAGATTAAACGCTAAAAAACTGTAGAAGAGACCTAACTGCGTTCTGCCAGTTCTGCCACTGTTATATTCATTGTGCGTAGAAAATTGGCTTTCACACTTCCATTGGGATTTAATAAACAACTGAGTAACAGTTGGCGTAATCCGGTTTAGAGGTTTTATTTTCTATTGATTTGACATATCCGTTCCTAAATTTCCGTGTCGGACAGCGAGGTTTCCGAATTAAAGAGGTGAAGTGCATTGGGAGAAATCCGTTCCTAACAGTTTTGTCGGATAGTGGGGATTCCGGTTAATCGGAGCTTGGACAAATAGACCTGACTGTATCGGTAAAATTGGGCAGTGAGGTTTGAGAAAAAGTTTGAGAAGCACTGCAAAACATGTTTAAAAACATTTCAATAACGATCCCTAAAAGAAACTGACACGTAAATGCAACTAAGCAGTTACTTTTTTGGATTTGTTTGGTCATGTTGTTAGATTTGTTGTTTTTGAAATAAAAAAAGCTTGTTGAAAAATTACTACGGATTTACGCAAAAAACTTCGCACTGAAAGAACGTGTGCTGCTTTTTGGTGTGTTTTCTTCCTGCTCGACAGTTATCTCCGATCCGGGAAAGGCGCTGCTTGGATCGTGTGCAAAGGTTGCTGCGCTGACGTCCCACACGCTTAGCCAGAAATTTTAATAGGAGGAGGCAAACAGCAACCGAATCTCAAAATTTAAATATTCAATGCCCCTTCTTTTTATAGCGTCATCCATAAAACGTACATTTGTCTGTCGACTTTTTCCTGAACCTTCAGATACGCAGATAAATAAAAATCTGTTTTCATTGAATTGACAAGTTTTAAAAGTTTGTTTTCAGTCACTGAAAACAAACTTTTAAAACTTGTCAATTCAAAGTTCCTTGTCGGCTCAGCTTTAGACAACGGTTGGTCTTCGAAAAATGCTGTTCTTTTTGCTACTCATACTGTTTTCGTAACGGTTGGTCTGTTGATCTATCTCATCTAGCGTAACCGCTTGAAGTCTTTTTCAAACCCGTTAGTGTTTAAGTAACAAAATTCAAACTTTACATTGTCGTCAAGATAACGGGAAATCATTGATGAAAACGTTAAGCCTCCATATAATTGTGACTGAACCGTCACAAGGATAAGTTATATTTGTAGCACGCCAGAGCTATCAGAGAGGAATTTTTTCGATGGTTTTTAAATGAAGCTTGCATTACTATTGTGTGGGATACGGCAAGCTGGTGCGCCAGGAACAGTTGTGAAAAACGTTACTATTTGTTTTTACTTGGGGTTAGTGATTGCAAGCGGTCAGAGACAAGTTTGAATTTCATATTCACCAACTTTTACACGAAGCTTAAACCTGAAGTAAAGGTCAGCCATGATATGAACGTGACACTTGCACGATACACAACGTTTGATTGATTATGGACAATCGGTAAACCATACTGCTTTGATCAGGTTTGATTAAAATCTGAAGTAGGACAGGCTCCTTTAAGCAGATTCGTGGATTTATACTGAAGAATTTGTTTGACTTATACATCAAAGGCTTGATTAACCTGAAAATGGTTGATGCAATCTTTTTGGAATTGGGAGGGGGCAATTTCCCTCATTGCGCCCCTGGCTCCGCGCCTGTGGCCTCAGCAAGTCAGCGAAACATTTGAGCTTTCGTGCTTATCCGTGATGCCAGTCACTGGCATCGCAAGGTTGGAGCACAAGATCGTGACAACTTGCAACACGCTTGTAATGCAGTTCTTCAAAACTTGTTTGGAGCAAAAACGTATTCGCAATGCTGTGCGTATACTGATGCTTGTCAACAAATATCGACTTTTCTGTTTTAGTTTGCAAACAACCTCTTGTTGTTTAAATGCATTTTGACGAGAAAGCTTCAGTTGTTTTAACACAGAGATGCCTCTCAGAAGTTTGAAATCAAAACCGAAAGCCTAACGATTGTCCAAACAAACCAGTAACCTTTCGCAGCAGTGACATGTGCTGATTCCAAGCCAGAGACGTCACCAACCCTGCAACCACGAGGGGGCAACCGAGCAATTACGCCCTCGAAATTTTGAATAACATGTTTAGCTGTTAGGTACAGCAACAAGTTACAATCATTCCCAAAATAGTACAACAGCAAGCTACAATCATTCCCCTCACAAAAATAGTGCAACAAGTTACAATTTTGCCTCCCCCAAAAATATGAGCTAGTTGCGACTCTGAGTGTCACTGATTCCTCCTCTGAACTTGAAGTTAATGTTTTCTGCGCAGGGCCTGGTCGTTTGCTTGATTTTCTTCTGCACCAGCAAGGACATCAGAAAAACTCTCAAGAAGAAGTTTTTCCGTTGGAAGACTCACTACACTATTCCGTACATCACCAACAGGTCGCAAAGTAAGACGCTCTAAAATTTCCTATTTCGTCCGCTTGTAGCAAGAAATAGTTCATGAATTAAGGTCTTGTCATGACGTCACGCATGAAAGCCGATCGCGAAAGTAGAGAAAGCAGTTTACACCGAGCAGTTTAGTGCAGTTGTTCGGAATTTAATGTCAATTTATCCAGTTTTATGTTTTTGCATAAAGGACTGTGAGGCATCTCAAATACACTACTAAACTTCTTTTAGCAACTGAGTCACTCTTGGTGTTGCATGGTGAGTTTAACTGCAACGGAAAGGCAATTTTTTTGTCCTCTCTGTCAGGTTGAAAGATACAAGTCTTTCTGCTCATGATTTATTCCCTATCTGTCTTGCTTGTTACGTCACAGTTTGGCAGTCATTTGAAGGTATATCACTTGAAAGTTACTAGAGTGTGGGACCATGCAAAGGCCCCGTAAATGGGGAAGATGATTGCAACAAGTATGATGTACGCAGTATGCATTCAAACTCCCTCAAAGTGAAAAAGGCCATATCATAATTTTGCTGGAGGTGCTTAAACAGGGGATTTTGCATGTCTACTTTAAAACAATGAAGCACAATCGAAGTCATAGAAATTTATGGACCGTGGGCAAACATTAAGTCCATACTTCCCAGTCGTGAAAAAAAGTTTACGTCCATGCCATGGAGTATTTCTGCTATGGAGTGTGTTTTTAAACGTATACAGGAAATCATTTTAATATTTCTCGCAAAGATGAATTGTTGCTTACAACACACAGGCTCTAAAAGTGAAGGAACTGTGGCACGGCTCGTTTTTATGATTACATTGCAGCTCGTTTGTTATGATTAGGTTACAACCTGGCGCTGGAACCGAGATGAGTTGGCGAGGTCAAAATCCCGCCCGCCTGTGCTCGACTCATGGATAATAATGAAGCGCTAATAAGCAGCACGCTCCGGATGGAATTCAAATTTTTTAAGAACAGGTCCTCTAATTATCACAGTCTCCAGAGGCAAACCATGCTCAGTATGGCATGCTGGTTGGCCCGATATAAGTGCAAAGGTTGATCTTTGTGTTGCCAACTGGTACAGTCTAGCAATTGAAATTACTGATTTCGGTCATAAATAAAAGGTGTTCATGGGGAAAATTGAGCCACCTGACTTAAGCCGACAACCGGTTCTCGGGAGTCGGGATTGCAGAAATTCGCAAGAACAGGATCTTGCGAATCGGTCGAATCCCGTCAATGAGTACGCTCCATTTCATTACGGCTTGTCAATATTCATAATTACTTCGGCAGACCTCACACGCATCTTACCTCTGGGCTGTTCGTTTCGTGCAGTCACGTGACCAGACCGTTGCAAATGAGCTGCCGAACGAGGCCTGATCTTTTGCAGGAAAGTTGAGAGTTATTTCCAAGTCCTTGTAAAGATGCGTTTTTGTCCGGTACTGGCGTAAACAAAGGAGAAGAAATTCAAGTGACGGTAAATGCCACCACGGTCTGGGTGCTAAGCTAATTCGAAAGAGAAAGAAATTTTGCACAACTTCTTATATTTTAATTTTGCAAAAAATTAGCCGGTTTAGATAGAAATAATTAAGCGCAATGTACCGCTGTGCATTGTAAGACTGCTGGTGAGATGGCATAGGCATCAGACTATGTAAAGTGAAATTGGGCAATAACTGTTCATCCCCTTCACTGTAACCAACGGGGTAAGGCAAGGGGGAGTTCTTCTGAGCCCATATTTATTTGCTGTTTACCTGGAAGAGCTCTCAGAACAGCTGGGTTCACCAGGGTGGAATGCACTGCGAGAAATACTGTATGGTTGGGAATCATTTAATGTTTGCTGATGATACTGTTGTGGTCGGAAATCCCGAGCGGCATATGCGCGAAGCTTCGCACCGTGGCAGCAAGCAACGATAGAGATCACCCGACAAGATCACTCTATTATTGCTTGTTCGCGCCACACACATATATTTTTGTTCTTCGCGCACATCCCGTTCGTGGTGAATCACACAATCAACCCAACACCACCGGAGAGGTTGCAACAATACATGTGTGTCCAGCCCCAGTATTAGTGGACTCCAACGTGGATATTCGTGGTGACTATGCTGCTGAACACGAAATCACCTTTAATTCCAACAAAACAACTGGTGATCTTTCTTTTTGCCCCAAGAAGTGTAAACAACCTGCTCCATCGAATGTTTTTCTAGATTGTGTGCATATACAATTTTCTGTCCACGTCCAAATATCTTGGTGTATCGCCAAATGCCTCACTGAAGACTTACGATAATATCAGGCCAGTAACCAGTTTGGGACACTAGGAGGGGCGAAGAGTTTTCTGAGAGGAGCCCAAATTTTCTAAACTATGTCCAATAGTTTTGAACTATGTCCAACACATTTTTCCAAGGGGTGGGCGAAATAAATTTAAGGGAGGCTCCGCCCCCCCTGCGCCTCCCCTAGTTACGGGCCTGGATAATATCCAGAGAAAAGTGAAATCTTTGCACTGTGCAGCAAACAAGCCCAGAGGCACTTTCGATCAGTGCTCTCCTCCAGCAAAAAACACTCTATTTCGTGCCTATTGCATGCTAATGTATGCTTGCCAATTGTGGAGAAAATACACATAGACTAGCATGAAACACTTACGAGTGGCCTACAGCAATGCCTACCGAATGATGCATTACATACCCAGAAATGTAAGTGTTCGCCCACACCAGGTTAAGCATTATGTCAAGACCTGTGATGCCGTGTTTAGAAACTGTCTGTATGGCTTCTTGCGCCGATGTGAATCTTCATCAATTTCTTTTATTCGATCACTTCAAATGCCTGAGGTTTTTACAAACCTTAAATTTTCTTCCACTATTTAACGCTCCTGTATGACGGTGACCAAATGCAGTGGTGGTTGGTGCGTTGTTTCGGTGCTTGTGTTTCATTAATATTGGCTTTGTGTAGCAAACTAAACCTTCCGTGTGCTGCGAGGCGCCTCATGGTTTCTGTATTTTCTTGCGATTCCTCTATAAACCTCAGCATGTCGACAATATGTTTAAGCCAAACATGCAAAAAGTGAATATATATGACTAGTAAAACACCAACGGCCAAATCGTGCTTTAAGTTCAGTGAAAACAAACTATTGTCAGCCTCAAGCTAAATGTCTCGCAAAAACATTTTAAACCTTGATCAAAATTATTCATGCTTTTGTGCACGGCTGAGCACCTTCGTCCGATTTGTTTGTTAGCCGCTTACTTCAAAACCTGATGTTAGAATGTCTTCATTTCCCTTTCACTGCCGGATTCCTGTATGAAGATGTCCCGGATGCAGTTATGGCTGGTGCGCTGATTCAGTATTTTGCGTCTCTCTATGTTGATGTTGACTGTGTTAAAATGCAGGTTTTTTTAAGGAAAATGTTAGGTACCCGTAATGGACGTGTAAGGACCCGATTTCTCTGATAGTAGGGACCCGATTTCTCTGATATTAGGGACCCTATTTTCAATTCTAGGGACCAGAATCGGTTCCTAAAACGCCTTAAAAAAACCTGCTGTAATGCGCTATGACTAAAAATGTTGTGCCCTTGTGTTATTCGATTACCCTTGCGATAAGGACCATGAGTCGGAAGGAAATACATGAATAAAATAAAATAAATAAAAAAACGAGTAGGATTATAGGAAGGTCAAGGTGTTCCCGATCTTCGTGTGGCAGTCTATCTTCGTCAAGGTGCAATCAAGACCAGCTTCATATTCCCGCCCAACTGTAAATGTGTTTTCATCACATTAGTTCATCACCTCAACCTAAGAAGATGATTTACGCATCTCTGCCCGACTTTCGAGATGATTTACTCAATTTTTAAAGTTTTAAGTACATTTGCTAGTACTTTTCAAGGTTCCAGTGAAATGTTCCCTGATTTTCATTGGCATTTTTCCAGATTTAATCCATTTTGCCCAAATTCTGCCCAAGTTGTCAGCTACAGGATTGCAAATACTTGCCATGGCCACCTTCGTATGGAACTTTTCCAAAATGTTGTTTTGCACGATAACAGTTGCAAACAGTCTCGCAGCTTTCGTTTAAATTTTTTGTGTCCTGCTGAGCTGCACCCTAAATGCCCTTCGCTTCTAGTGCTTAATGATAAAGATTCTGTACGTTTGTATTCATTCCCGGCGGTGCAACGAGGGTGTGCGGCGCCTGGGCACGAAGTTCAATGCTGCAACTACTCTTATTTTTTACTTACGTGTTTGGCCCAGGCACAAGATCCACATCACCCAAGTGACTTGGGCCAAGTCAGAAACACACAAAGGCACAGAAATGCAAAACGTATCACGTAGTTTATGCGGAAGAGAAACCAATACCTGAACAAAACACCAGCAGCCACTGCATTTGGTCATCGACGCACAGGAACGTTGGGGAACGTGATTCTATACGTAACCCTGGAAGAAACAAAAGTTTGTAAATTGTTGAATTGACAACTTTTGTCATTGTATTTGAATAAGATTTTAGGACTGAAGATGAATAGTGTTACGTGAAATCGATTTCCTATTAGAAAACTTTGCTCGATTGATTCGCTTGCGCCAGGGGTGGGTCCAGCCAGTTAGTTTAGGGGTTGTGATTTCAGTAATATTTGCTGGTCAGGTCTCGCAACGGCTTCGCTGCTGTAAGAGAGATGAAATGGCCTTGTAACGCGAATGCTGTTTTCCGAAATGTGCAAAATCATGGTGAATAAAGTTAGTTTTCGTAGGTTTTAGGGGGGCAATCGCCCCAATCGCCATCCCCTGGATCCGCCTCTGGCTTGTGTCACGTTTCAGGAAAGGAGTTACTCGATGAATTCTATTTAAGCGTTCCTAGATTTTTACTTTCCTAAAAATGAACAACCCCGCCCGAACCTTGAAATCTTATGCACTGTTCAGTTGACTTTTGCATTTTTTGTCTCCTACGATATTGCAACCAAGTCACACATCCTCCTCTGCACTTTTGCAAGTCCGTGTTTATGCATTTCCGGAAAGGACAAGAACGTGTTAAACTTGATAACCCCTTTTCAGTGCGTTTTTCTCAAAACGCTTGCACAAGGCTAATTATGCTGCAATCACCACCTTCAGATCAGATGTACAAGACGATTTGAGAACGCAAACTGGTCTTTGCCGGCAAGCTGTGACAACGTGGTTTGCTTCACAGCTTACCAAAAAGATGGAACGGGCAGATCGTCGGATAGTCAATTACGGTATAACGGCATTTACAAGGCATTATAAAAACAAGATTTTACGTAACGGCATTTGCAAGGCATTAAATAATTAAACCATTAAATAACGGCATTAAACAAGGCTCCGAATTATAAAGCCGATGATTTCCAGGAATTATTTTACATGAAATTCTTCAGCATCATCAATTAACCGAAATGGAAGTGGTTACCGTAAAAGCTACTCACGACTATTCTGACGTGATGTCACGACGTCACACGTCTGACACACATCCTATAATATACTCAGCTTGTGCTACCGATATATGTGCCGTTGTTGTTGCCATGTAGCGGGACTTGTATCTTACTCTGGTCCCTGATTTAACAAACACGTAAGGAAAAGGGGGATGCTGACGTGTACAGGAAGGCCCGTAACCAGGGGGGTGCGGGGGGGTTGAAGCCCCCCTCGAAAATTCGTCGCCACCCTGGAAAATGTGTTGGACATGGTTTAAAACTATTGGATATAGTTCAAAAAATTTGGGCCCATCTCAGAAAACTCTCCGCCCCTCCTAGTGTCCCAAGCTGGTTACGGTTCTGTGTACAGGGTTTGTTGCTGTATTGTTGTTGTCATAAAAAAGAAACAAAGAATCATGTTAACTACAGTAGGCACAAGCTGCAGCTTTCGTTTCCGTTCGGTTCTTTACCTGCTAACCCGTATCGTGAACCATTACAACACACTCCAGTGCTTGTAAACAAATTTATTATTCTTTTTTTTTTTTGTAGAACGAAGGTTCTCCAGCGTGTCTGCTTCCCGTTCAATGTTCAACACTCAGGCTTTTCGTTTCTCGACCAAGTCGAACGACGTCAGTCCTCGACGAAGCAAGGCAAGCATCTCGCACGCTGAAAGTGCCCCAGGCCAATTATCTGCTCTTCGCGATCGTCACTCAGCGGAAGGAATATTATTAGGTGAAAGCCACAGTGAGGCGCCATACGAGGAACGGTCCCAAAACCTGGGTGTGAAGAGTGAAATCAACGGTTCCTTGTCGACTCCTGCTGCGTTGGACTCTCCAAGTGACGAAGTCCTTGCAACGGAGTACGATAAGATGGAAAGCGACGAAAACGTTGTTTAGCTGTACATTATTTGCAGAAGACGAGAAAGTAACTGATAGCTGTCGTGCGGATCTTTGAGAATGCTTTGTGTCAGACCTTACAGTAGCCTACATGCGCAAAAGAAAGCCTACAAGCGAAATCACGAATGGACAAAACTGAAATTGCTTTGGGAAAAAGTCGACGGCGGGTCGTTTCAAGGTCATGGTTGTTTGTTGCGACCATCTGCGAGATGCGAAAAGACGCTTCGGTATTGTAGCGGTTAGGGCTGAGTTCAAGTAACAAAAATTTATTGTTCAAGTAATTTCTAAGCAGATTACTTTAAGTAACTTATTTGATTCAAGCAAAGCGGTAAAGTCGACATTCGGACTTAAAAACATGCAAGCACATCAGAATCACTGCTATTTTTCAATCACATAATACACTGGGCCGTCCATTATTGACGGTTTAGTCGAAAACTGTGGGTCGCGATTCAGTTTAATGCAATGAGCTTCTACTTCTATATGTACTGTAAATCGTAATCACGATGACAGACAATTGTGACTCACAAAGTGTTGTGAAATCTATTCGCCTCAATGGCCTATTTTATGTGCAATGATGCATGCCATGCATCAAACTGCGTTGACAGCAAGAGGCGTGGATTCTAAAATCTTAACTTTTCCGAAAGCAAATTACTTGAAATATCAAGTAATCCCAAAATTACATCATTCAGTGATAAGTAAAGGTGTTTGAAGTAATGACTTACTCGAACCCAGTCCTGGTAGCGTCGCCGACCGTTCTCTGTTACACAATTGCATATTTTCTGTCCGTAAACGTTTGTGTGAGCACAGAATATATGATCAAATCGCCTGTGCCAAGCTACTAAGTGGATACCACGAAGTATAGGAAAGCTTTAGCTCGTCTAGCTTTTGAATGGATGTACTTTTTTTCCTGAAAAACGAGAATGAAAATCTGAATTTTTCGAAAAAAACGACTGTACGCGGAGCTTGTTTTCATTCCTTGCGTAGAAACATCAACTGATCATGGTCGTCGTTTCGAAGTCTCTTCAGTCCATAAAAAGCTTTTTCTTTTTTTGGAAGTGGATGCATTTCTTTCACCAAACACCTGCTATTGTTCGGCGTCTAGTGGGACTCACCCCCACGATTGCAATGCTTGAGGGGGTTAAGGTTGTAGAAACAACTCTCACTCGTATTGGTGAAGTACATGAAGATTTCTTGCGCGTGACGTCAGCCGCAGGAAGGTCAACCGAGAGGTTGCCACACATTGACTCACAAACTTATTCCCTCTCAGGCCTGACAAGAGAACCCTGGTAAGCAGGTGCGACTCAATATCAGAACAACTGCTTTAATTTCGAAAAGGACGAAGCACACAAAAGTCAAATGAAAGAGCAACAACGCGATGAGGTTTGTACAGTAACGTTAGCTCCAAGAAAAGTGCCCAAGACTTGAGAAACCCCACAGTTGAGCCCAAAACCAAACTGAACACTCCATAATTTCATTGCAAAAGATATGAACAGTGGGTTGATTTTCCGGAAAAAAAAACTTCGTCTGAATTTCAAAACATTCTATATTACTGTAATTATGGTTGGAGCAACGTGGGCAAGAGCAATTGTTACGTCACAAACTGGGGCCGGTGACGCTTTTGCACAAAACGAAGTAAAAATTATTATATCAGAAACAAGCACACAGCAATTGCAAACAATACTGTCTATACATAGTATGTGGACGTAACATCTCAGCAAGGCCAAGGATTGCTCGAAGGTCATAGTACTCTTCATGAACAGGCTGAAGTCTGTGCGAATAGTGTTCAAGTTGTACACGACCAGTGATCCTTTGATATTGTAGTTTAAGGTTCGGGAGGATGAAGGGAGTGAAGAAGCCGACGCGGAACGGCAGGTTGCATTAAAACACGGATTTTGTTCCGTCACCGTTGTTTCTTATTATATCTCGGCCAAATTTTACACCGAAAGCTTTAATCTTGAACAGGATGTCGACCTTCCAGTCAATCCACCAATAAGCGTAGCGTTAAAGAAATAGTTTTGAAAACATTCACGAGGAGGATTTAGCGCACGTAACAATGGATGGTTTGTTGTCAGTGGTCGCAGGTACATTGGAGTTTGGCGAAAAAACAACAAAGTGGAGTTTAGGTAATTTTTTCAAATTTTGGAGAAAAGAAATTCTTCGGAAATTCGGAATGACGTGGAGGTCGGAGACGTTTCCTTTTTGCAAAATAAATGTTCAGCAAATTATAACTTACCTATTCATAAAAATCAGCACTATTTACAACAACCAAGTCACCAGGCGGATGAATACTGTTGTAGGGGTGACAAAAAGACAAGCGATCACAAAAGCGCTTTCACTGACGCGCAACGCAAAACGTGACTACGTTTAAATTCAAAAGTTTGCACGTCCTCCCACTTGGTATGGCACCGACTCGCCCCGGAGTAACGGGTGACAAACGCGAGTGTTCACACCTTTTCGAAACGATCCACAATTCAGTATCTCCCCAGCAAAATTCCCAGCATCAGCAGCAGGGGGTGTCGCGACGCGAGAAGGTTAAACGCAAAACAAATTTCCCCCTCAGTCGCGCAAGGCAGGTTCGATCGCTGCTGGACGGGAAATACCGCGAAGCGAGTGCGGGCTCAGCGGGGAGGAGGGGGGGCAGGAAGGGGTCGGCGAGCAAAGGAGGCTTCGAAACAGGAGAAAACGAATTGCAAACGTCTGTGGATCGGGCCATGCCCGGGCCCTAAAGGCCCCATCGACGCCGTACAAGCAGTGAACGTTGCATTAAAAAGTGTTCCAAGACTGATTTTGTTTCGCACAATCACCTAGCAACGGTTGTTGTTTCGCACAATCACCTAGCAACGGTTGTTGTTTCGCACAATCACCTAGCAACAGTCTTTGTTTCGCACAATCATCTAGCAACGGTTGCATTCAAGAGGAAAATAACAGAAATACAGAGAGAGAGGCATTATTCAGTAAACAAACCACTACAAAGTAGTCCGCTCCGAGGTTTCTTTTCAGTGTTGCGTCACAGTTAACGTGACGTTTTGGGTTAAAGGTCAACGCACCACGCAGACTTGGTTAAATGGTTCCGTGAAAGCATGAAATTTGAAGTAAAGAGCGTTGCTCAGTTGCCTGTAAAAGAGGTTCTGCAAAACTTTCCTTTGCGGGGAACTACCGAAGGCAAAACCCAAGTCAGAAAAAAAACTTGTCGCAAGATTCAGTCACGAAACGCTTTTCCTCTGCAGCGACATAATCAACAATTGTTCGCTAATTGTTAGCGCACACGCGGCATTGTCTTCGCACAGAGGAGGACGTCGGCAACTTCGTCTAGTCGATGGAATCGAAAAATGCCGGCTCCGGTTATGTGTGAGCAGGGGCCATGTCAGAGTAGGGAGGAGGAGGAGGAGCTTCCTCCGAGTATGCGGGAGGAGCTGAAAAACGAAAGAAACAAGACACAAAATTAAGTCCGACTACTGCAGATTACTACACGAGCGTCGTGGTGGTGTTTTTCAGAAGGTCACCCAGGCTGTTTTCTTTCTCTTAGATAGACATTTCGGTCATTTGTCTGAAATAGCTTACAAACTTTCTGGTGTTTTCTTCGTTTTCGGATATTTTTTGACCAGATTGACTTAAAATATTTTTTTCAGTGATTATAAAAATATTCGTTCAATGGCCAGAAGACCAGCAACCAGGATCGTTCTGGCCTGCATCAAACACCTGACATTTACAGGGAGCGTCAGTCTGCTTTGTTTCGCTGAGACATTTCGGTCATTTGCCCACAGCAGTATTTAAAATCGCCGTAACAGTATCCACTAGTATACATTTTTCAGACATTGACCAAACTGACTTAACTTTTTTTGGTAGTTTAAAAAAAATTCGGTCTGTGGCCAAAAAAATAAACCTGGGCATCGATGGCCGCGATCAGGAACCGATGTTGGTTCCTCTGGCCCTCGATCAGAGCGTCGCTGGCCTAGGATCAATCAGTGTGAGGTTATTGCAAACGCTTTCGGAAACACTTTGACGCTCCGTGGACCTTCGCCCACATGGCCACAAAACATGCCCAGGCTTGGCCGGGCCGGGCCAGCAGCAGGATATTTCTAAGTGGCAAATGTTTGTTTTAGGCTCCTTCGAGCGCAAGTTGTTCTACGAAAATAAGGCTCTGACGAAATCTGTCAAACCTCCGCATCGAATCATGAAACGTGGGTCATACAGCCCTCCCCCCACGCCTTTTGGTCACGTGTATGCATCGCACACTTACGTTTAAAGCCATCTATGACGTCAGGCGCGCTGCAGCACCGTTCATAACAGAAGTGCAACGACAATGGAGCGCGAACAAACGCGGCACACGAACTTCTTGAAATGGGCGCAAAGCAAAGTCTTTGCCCAGTTTGGTCACAAGCCATAATATGCGTGCAAACTCGTCAGATTTACGCGCATCCCGCACAACTTCTGAACAATACGATGCTAGGCCTTGCTCATCACGCACAAGTTGCAAGGTCAATGACCCCGAAATGGTCACGAGTGACGTGAGCTGACCGAAGTAAAGAAACAAGGAGCTTAAACAAATGGCGGTTCGTGAACAAACATCGCGCAAAGATCGGTCTGACAAAAGCTTGGAAGCTGTTAAATCGTTTCGGGGAAGGGTTAATTTCAATAGCAGACCAGTCGAAAACTTCCCTTTCTTCGACAAACCTTATATACTACTAATTTTTAAGGCAGAAAGGGTTCTTGTAAAAAGGAGTAATACGAACACGATTTTATGTTGCATGGCATACGATACGCCTTTTGCTGCAGGCATTCATGCAGTTCCTAGGCAGTGCTGTCCAGTTTGCGTGGAGCTGGATTATATGCAAATTGTTGAACTTCGCAAAGCTGGACCTTAACATTGCTGCCTCTTTCTCGATCACTTTCTCATTGTTGTCATCGTCTCAGTCATCGCTTTAGAACAGTGGTCTTCAACGGGGAGGAGGGGGGCGATTTTGTGATTTACCAGATTTGGGGGGGCGATTTTGGCATGTTAGAATATACTAAAATTCTGAATTGACTCCAAAAAGTAAAAACTATGTTTGACACTTTGGAACCAAATCATTTGATGCACTTTCGACCCCACATGTTTCGTTACAAAGGTTATAAAGCACAAGATGTAGGAATGTTGATGCAACCATTAAACTGAGATTGTCCTGTGTAACGCTTCACTGCACCAGCTATCCAAGACCACGGTGAGTGTTACTGGTTGGGAGCCAAGCACTGCGGTTCTGACGAATTTTCAGGTATATTGTTAAGCCTATTAATTAAAATAGGATAAAATAATGGAGAAATTTCTGCGATGAGTAGTTTGTTGACCAGTCATTGCATGAGCAGGCGTCAAATAAGGGACATCAAGCAAGAACATTGGCAAGTCTGTAGGCATGCCAACACGCGCGGAATTTGACTTTTCTCGTATGCAGTAGTTTGCATTAATTTGTTTATTATACTTTGGTTGGTTGAAAGCGACCAATACTGATATAGCTATCGGAAAATACCTAAGCATATGCGAATGCGATTCCACATCCAAGTATCTTCATCGACTTCCAAAACGATGATGAATCCCGTGTCATATTTCATTAACACGGATTGACTTTTGGATCAAGTGCAGTGAGTCTTTTCCGGCAGTCTGCCATTGCTACTACTGGAGTTTCCCACGGCGTATGTTGCTGAGCAAGGTTCTAACCGAGTACTGCGCACGACGCAATAAATACCGCAGTCGTCTTGACATGAACAAGACCGGTGGAAACGCCATAAGACTGAAGCTGACCAACTTGCAATTGGCTTTAAAAAGCTAGCAGATAAAAAGCCAGGGGCAAGGTTTGCAACAGTTGGAACCAACTGGTTTTGGAAATGAATAACATTTTTTTTGCAAATGCAATTGCATGAATTCGTTTTGTTTGTTCGTTTTTTTCGCGTTAAATAGATGCCCATTTATATTTCATTAGCACTGAATTATTTTCAAAATAAAATATTATTTAAAACAACACTAAGTCGCAAATTATGGGCGATTTTTAAGTAAAGCTTCTGAAGGAGGCGACTGAACAAAAAAGATTGACGACCACTGATTAAGAACAATCCACTGCTCTCACGAAGCAAAAAAATGAGTAAAAGCCGCCACAATCAAAACAAGAAGTTCGTCCTGGACTAGCTTCTTTGCCGACAAAGTCGTTCTGGATAGCGTGTCTTGCCGAACAAGAGCTGTGTAGGGAAAGTTTTGGTTCACTGGGCTTGTGGCAGCAATTCCAATTGCGCAAGCTGTACGTAAGGGGGGGATGTTAACAGCAGAAGTTTTGCAGAAGCCGTTTCGACTACTTGAGAATTGCGAAATAGAAACGCGATGGTGGTAACACGCAGAGCTGCATGCACATCGTGTGTCAAACATTGGCTAATTGCACGAGCGGCTTGTAGCTGTCAGTTCCAGTCGCGCGCGATCTTTGCGGTGATTGTGCGCGTTGCCTATGCGATTGCGTAAGTCACGCGTCACAATTGCCGGGGTGGCGCTCAATCAGCCGTGTCGAAACTGCGCTGTCTAGAATCGACCCGACCGGCGGATTCCACAAACAACGCAAGGGTTCTGTGCATGGGCATCGGAAGGATTTTTCCAGGAGGGTCTACTAGGGGATTTTTCCAGGGGGAGAAATAGTGAAAAAAATTTCCCACTCGAAGCTGAGAAAACAACCTTTTTTGCTAAAGATTTCAAAATTCAACACGGGACCTTGGCCCCCCCTGCCGACGCACATAGTCCTATAGAAGTCACACTGACGAAGGACCAGTGGTACGCCAGTCACTGACAGTAGGGCATTTGCACCGGCACAACAATACGCTCTTCTGGTCACAATTTCACAGAAAAAGCACGGGGTGATTTCACACATTCGTAACAGCAGGCGCGTGACTAGCGTGCGGGGTAACCGGGCAATTGAGCCCCGGGATTTTAAAAAACATGTTTAGTTGTTAGGCACAAGTTACAATAATTCTGTCCCCCCCTGAAAATATCAGCTGGTTGTGGCCTAGTGTGGCAGTGACGGGTTCTTTAACATTCAACCTCGCGTGGCCATCGACCAAAACCTAAAACAAGGGTGCACAACCTTTCCGCTACTGCCCCCGCATTGCCTGTATTATTATAAATTACGGCCGCCACCGAATTCAAGATATTTATGGAGGTCGGGACCGGGCGGCGCATCGGCAAAGACACCACGAGCTTCTGAAGTTCGGTCTCTCAAGTGTTGGAGTAACCCCCCCCACCCAGCGACCATCGGCGAAAGTAATAACCAGAGTCTCCCACGCTAGGTTTTTTAGGGCATAGGTCGTGTTTTTTAATGACCCTAAAAAATTCAATCATTCGGTCATAATGTCCGAAAACATAGACTAGTGACTACTGTTACGACGATTTTTAATACCATTATGGGACAAATGACTGAAATCATGAAATGTCTCAGTGAAAAAACAGCTTCTACGCCGATGAGCACCATCTCCACGCAGCGAGACATGGTGTACGTGCAGTTGCCTTGCCTGCTCGCCCAACGCATTCTGATGTCTGCATTCCATGATCGAGATCCCCTGGTGAGATCGGATTCCTTACTCGACCATGCTGCATGTGACAGTCTCTTCTGACCCTCTGTCTCAACGCTGAGACTTCGTCGCCTACGTTAGCAGAATGGAAGACGGACGACTACCAAAGCATGTTGTTTCTGTGTGGCCAGTTACATGGTATCCCGCAATACCAGGCCCTGCTGAACGACCGTGGCCAAGTCCTGACCTGAGACGGTTTAGTATCA
>JGI24158J21664_10003572_pt1 | contig 19592 bp, 16 predicted proteins | sample Ectturendosymbi3_FD_21664 | JGI IMG/M metagenome (IMG submission 21664) | reverse complement strand
CTATAAAAATAATTAGCTTGACTGATTCGCTTGCTTGTCACCTTTGTGGGGACCCGTAACTTGAATAGGCCTACAGATATGTGCAAGTTTAAATCATCGCACAAAGATAAAAGCAGACCCGTCGGCAGATTCCTCGAAAGCTTTTACAGTAAATCGAGAGCTTTCAGTTGTTGATGTTATGAGGTTTATTTGTTTAGAGCTGATGCCGACTGCTTAATGCGCATTGCACACCTTTAAAACTAACGCATTCAACACTTGGGCTGCACTTTCAAATGCTGGAATGTTAAGGAAACGGTGGTTGGTCAATTTGCTCTCGAATATCGAAATAACAATTCATTGCACGCAGGCTAATGAGGCTATATAAACTACGTTCTACCGACACAAAACTATTATCGCAAATAAATTGAACCACGCGAATTCGCGAAATAAATTGAACCAAATATCGCGAATAAATTGAACCAAAAAAAACTCGAATTCTCAAGCCCAAAAATCAGTTTTTTCAGCGTATTTCGTATGTAGAATATTACTCTGTGCATAGCCTACGTACATGGTGTGAAGTCAGAAATTTCGCAAGTCAGAAATTTATTGTGACACCGGATAGAGATCATCTCCACTGCGCACCACTGCTCACTTCACTACCCTTGACCGCTTGCACCAATCACGAAGCGCCCGAGTGAAAGTGCGGTACGGTTAGGTAGGTGCTGGGTTGCGGTGTTGGAATCAATGCCAAAAATAAGAAATTTGGCTTATTTCAAGTGAAGAAACAAAACACGTTGGCTTTCAGTGGTAAGAATGGGTGAACGATGAATTAGAAGGAACAAGTCAAAAGCAATACAAGGTAAAAAAAAAAACATATCAAGCCAAATGACACGATCAGACAAATAATAAAATGCATGTAAAAAACGAAAAGTAGGCAGTGGCTACAGATACACGCCTGTGGATCTTGAAATTTGACAAGTTATTCATACGCCACCTGTGACGTAACAGTAACGCAAGACGAGAGTGCAGTAGGCTTGGTAGAAACGAACTAAACGCAAAAGATAAACCCTAAACCTAACTTAACCTTAGCCCTAAAATCCTAATCTTATCTTATTAATCCAAACGCTAAGGCTAACCTGTCAATTTTTTTATTTTTAGCTGAGTACCACAACGGAAAATATCGTCAAAAACAACTAATCTTAACCCTAAACTAAACCAACCCTAACCCAAACCATAAATAAATCCTGACTTCCAGTAATGAGTAGCCTAGTTATTTTTTTAACGATATTTTTAGTTGTGGTACTGGTAGGCTACTCAGCTAAAAATTGACCAGCTAACGTAATCTAACTCTAACAGTAGCCCTAACCTAATCCTAACCCTAATGCTAACCTAACCTTAACCTAACATTAACCCCTAAACATAACATCTAAGCCTGAAAAAAAATAAAAAAAACAAAGTCAGCAAGGTGGAGAGTCGAACCGAAAACCATTGGCATAGCAGCCGCAACGCATAACCCCTAGTAGTAGGCTACAAAATCCATGCCGTTTTCATGACAAATTGACCCTTTTCAAAGTTTTATTTGAATTACGTCTGGCCAGGCGTATCCGTAATAATTTCCAAAGTAACTAGTCACAGAAGTAACAGGTTACGAAAAATTAACAAAAAACGTTGGACAAGATATATTAACATATCGAACAAAATATCCATGTGACTAATTCAACCAATACGAGTGGCAAGCCCAAAAGACATAATAAATAAGTGAAAACAATATTGCCGAAACACAAATGTTGAATCACATAGATACACAATAGACCAGGCCTGCACAACATACGGCCTGCGGGCCGCATGCGGCCCGCGAGATCTTTTCTTCCGGCCCACGAGAACTCAGTTGCAGAAAATGTTGCAAAAGCCTGACTTCGGATAATTACTTGTCCTTTCAGAATTTCTTCCACACTATGACGAAATAGACTTTTGTGGCCCGCGGCGAGTTTATGTTGATCAATTTGACCCTTCGAGAGCTTTCTGAGTTGTGCAGGCCTGCAATAGACATTAGACATTAATTTTAATGCAGTAAAAAGTCACAGATGACATGGTGATGGTGGTGGGCCAGCAATGGATGAAGAGTTGAGGTAGGTCATGAGCAGGTGAAGCATGCACATCGTCACATAGGATAGGTGAAAGAAGTGAGCAACAATCAATAGGGGTTATGAGGCAAAGAGCAATGAATTAAAAACAAAAATAATTCATTACAAAAAAAGGAAGTAGCAAAGTGAATGACAGAAAACAATTTTTATACATATGTGAAGTAGGTAGCTAGATCAAGTCATGACATTTGTTTGGAGTGAAATTTCACCTTTTCCGTCTAGAACTAAATACTCATCTCATTTACTAAACATCCATGTTTTGTTTTTCATGTACCCAACACAGTTATTAGATTAATGTTTGCTGCTAAACTTATTGTAATCTGTCCATGCCGTTGTGCTATTGTAATCTGTCAAGAGTTCTTGTAATCTATCTCAGTATCTGTCAGTGCTATTGTAATCTGTCAACCTAGGATGGATCAAGAGTTAGTCATGGCATACCGCAGTCATCATCAGCAGGCATTGGAAGCAAGTAGAACCGCTTTTGGAATTGGATGAATCCTACTAGTGATAACCCAAACTTCATATAAACAAAGAAACAAAATTTTAAAACTGAATGTGAATGAATGTCCACCAACAAACTTTGCTGAAAATTATTACAGAAAAAAACAATGTTTTTTCTAAGGAATGGATTTGCTTTGTTTATTATCTCCATGATGTTTGTTAAATGGATCAATGCGCGTAATGTTACAATGTAAGCTGCAGATTGCTCAATGTAGAATGCAGTAAAATTGAATACTCAGCTTGGTCTGTAGTTGGTTTTCCAAGTTTTTTGTGTGATTTCCGTCTTAACCTCAAGCTGGATAACAATTACTTAGCCAGCTGTTGATAACTTTGACAGTTGATTAAGAGTTGTTTAGCAAGCTAGTTTTAATATTTTGGCAATTGATGCAGACTTTTTTTACTGAAACATTTCATTCAGTTTATTCTGAGACATTTCAGTTATTTGTACAGTACCATAGTATTACTGAAATTCACCACACCCTATTCATTAAACTATATTTCTGACTGAATTGACTTAATTTCTTTTTGGAAATTTAAAAAGAATTTTAGTCTATGACTGAAAAAAACTAGGATCAAGAGTTGGTCACCCAGCTACTGAAACTTTTGCTGTTTGCCCTTCTATGAACTGTGGTGTGTACCTGGTTAATTAAAAAAACACGCTTGCGAAAGGTTTGTGCCATGATGTTACAACTATTTTTTGTTGTTGGCACCAAAATATTTCTTGACCCTTGGTCTATCATACAGTGCACAGGTCAAGAGCACAATTCACCTGTCCCTAAATTGGGTATGCAACTTTCACTCACCGCCGTCATCATTTGGTGACATCATCATCACAATGCCATCACCTGGGAAGATAGCAAGGAAAACTGTGTACTAGACTCTGAAGCAGCATGCATTTGTGGATGGGAATCACTACATTAGACCCATACAACCTGCATCCATGTTTGGCCTTCAACAAAAATTTACATGCCTGTGCACATGTGATTTAAAATTTAAGTAATTGCCAGACATGGGGTAATCGTCAATCGTAATCGATTACAGTTTTTTGAGTAATTGTAATCGACGATTACTTTTGTGATTAAACTTGGAATTCTTCACCCTACATCAATGCATGATGAACTGCGGTTTGGAGGCTGGTTTTCCTCCTTCATTGTTGGTTATAATTTTAAGTCACAATATGTGAAATGCACAGCTTTCACATATTTAAACACATCTTTAGTCCTGTGGGTATAAAACTCAGCCAGTACAAAGCTTGTAGCTAATGTTGACATTGAAACAATTATAGAAAAACACAATCTTTTGCTAGAAATAATCAGCAAGAGCGGGATAATTTAGCCTGGCTAAATTGCCACTTTGGTAACACATAGTTAAACTTACATTACAAGGGTAGGTGTTGGTTTTATGTATATAGGCTACATTCAGAGTGAACCCATAAATGAAAGTGCCGCAGTAGGCTATGTGTATAATGGGGTACACAACCAATCTTTTGACCTAAAAACATAAAATTTTGACTTTATTTCGATCTATCAATTTCTTGCGTTTGCAACTGAAACGCAGAATACAAAGCATATATTAGAAATTTTATAATAATCAATCGTCCAGTAGTGAGAAAAACAACATTATGTCAGAAGTTGCAAAAAAGCATTATATTTCAGAAGTGCAAGTAAACTTGCAAAATGACATCAATGTGTATTGTTGTAGCTTTAACAAAATATTGATGAAGAAAAAAACTCCGTTGCAAGAAAATTTGGACTTCACGAAAAAATTTAACATTTGTTGACGTAATAACTTTGGCGTGGCTCATGGTATCAGCATGAAATTTGGTTTGTTGATGTTTCATAAACTGTGAAAAGGGCATATTGACTTCTGGTTGCCCTAATAATTAGTACAGTAGTTTAACTTTGTTAGAGGATTAAAGTAATGTAACCCAAGTTAAAAGCATCTTTCTGCAATGCTGATAACTAGCATGTCAACAGAGATCATCCACAAGATACTGGTAAAAAACTCAATGAAACCAGCTTTTGTTGACTGTTAGTGTTTGCACCAATAGACAGATGCGCAGCTATATTGGCATAAATGTTCATTTCATTTCAAATTAAAAGTTACACAATGCTATGTTGGCTTGCAGACGATCCAAAGGCCATCGCAAAGCTGAAAGCATCATAACCCAGTTTGAAGAAATGGTTATCAATTTTGAAATTACTAGCAAATGACTTTTCAACATTGCTGGAAGCGTCTTCAAGCCTGATAGATGTTATTTGATTGATAAAAGATTTGAAATGTTGATGTTTAGCAACTGTAACACACATTTTAAACATCGATTATTTTTCTTTAATCAATATTTAAAGTGTTTGTTGACTCTTGACTGCACAAATATCTGAGCAAACAACTAATGTGGTTTTTCTTTTTTTCAGTTCCTACTCCTCCGTGATTTGTAATTTCATTTATTGCATTTGTTCATATCTTACATTGCCTGAAAAATACTTATATCAAACCATGCAAATGGGTTTTGTTTTCTTTCTGAGGATGTCTCAAGACAAATGTAATCGTGGTTACTTTCAGTATAACGTAATCGATTGCATTGTGATTTTGTTTCGTAATCGAAATCGTAATAGATTACATTTATGATGCAATCACCCCATGTCTGGTTATTGCAGCCATGTATTAACAAAAACTCTGTTTACATTATGAGTACACCTATCAGTGTTGCAACCTTTCAGTTGACGTTGCGCTGAGTCTGCGATTCACCATGAACGGGATGTGCGTGAAGAATAACACCATATATATATGGCACAAACAAGCAATAATAGAGTGATCTCCTCTCGTAATCTCTATTGTTGCTTGCTGCCACAGTGTGAAGCTTTGCGGACTTGCCGCTCAGACTTTTTGATCACAACAGTAGAAAGATGGCCAAACAGACATGTGGAAGCAGACTAAGCTCAGTGTGTGGAAGAAAAAACAGAATTAATGAAAAACATAAAAATCTTTTGAAATCACTGGCAGCTGTAATTCATAAAAATGCTCAATTGCTGAAATACTCAATTCTGCTAGGGTCTCCAAATATACTTGAATGAACTGTGGTATAAATTTCAGGTTCAATCACTATCATGGTGTGTTGAAACCAGGGCCCAATATGCCCAATAAAAAACTGAAAACCATTGTATTATATAATTGCATGGCACAGTAATGAAGGTTGCTCCCAGGACAAAAGATCAAATTGCTCTTATGTTTCATTTCATTGTAGTACTTGAAAACAGGTCCGTAACCAGCTTGGGACATAAGAGGGTGAAGAGTTTTCTGAAAGGGGCCCTAATTCTTTAAACTATGTTTAATAGTTCTAAACTATGTCCAACACATTTTTCCAGGGGGTAAAAAAATTTCCATGTTAGGTCTGAGCCCCTTCAGTTCAGGGCCTGTTTGAAAACCATTCATCTATTATTTGAAAACCTTTTATTTTGTTGTGTTATTTGAAAACCATTGTATTATGTGCATAACAAGCTTGAAACACAAACAAGGTCTGTGAAAATGCAACCCAAATTTCAGGCTGCGGCTCCACCATCTAAAGGTTTTTGGGTCTGGCTGCAGCCATCCAAAATTTGCTTTGACTTCAGCTCCACAACCCTGGCTGATACACTGAGCCTAAGAATCAGTAGCAAATAACAGCATAGAATAGACCAGTGATTCTCAAACGGGAGCCACTTGGCTCCTTAGGGGAGGAATTTTTAATTCCCGGGAGGAAATTTGTTCCAGGGAGGAATTGGGGAGGAAAGGCTGTGGATAAAAAAAAATTGTTTTTATTGTTACAGTAGTTTATTCAACACATTAAAGATGCATGAGGTTGGTTCAAAAGGGAATGTCTACAGCACGCAAGCACAATCTGCTTCGTCATAATTGTTTGAGCCAGTTCATTCAGTCCTCTGCTTAGTTGACCGCACTACATGTAGGGGCAGGTGTTGAGCAGCCAATCGATTTTCTCATCATCCAGAACCATCAGGCCGTGCAATCCATGGAGAGGTTGGTGGATTGGACATTGCAAGACAACATGGTCAACAGTTTGATTTTCTTCGCCACACTCACAAGCTGCAGAAGCGGCCATACCTCATTTGCAAACAGCAGCGGAAACGTCTGACACCTGTGTGGAGGTGGTTGAGCCGACCCACGCTGTTCTTGGCAGGGCTATTCCAGGGGACTAGGTAGGGGATGAAAGTACAGGGTCTCGTAGTGCTCTCCAACCTTTCCGCGTTCCATCAGTGATTCGCTCAGAGCGTGGAAATTTCTGCTAGTGTCGTCAGATGAACTGATGAGTTGTTGTACAGCAGGTAAAAATGGGAGTCTCGATTTGAGATGCCATGCATTCCCACTTGATGGACAAGTTGGCCCTGAGTGGAGCAGATGTCTGCAGAGGAGGCCATACCCAATTTGTGCAAGCAGGAGCGGAAGCGTCCGACACCGGTGCGGAGGTAGTTAAGCCGGACCCACACTGTTCTTGGAAGGGTCATTCCAGGAGGGTGGGTACAGATGTCGGCGATGAAAGTGCGGAGTCTTGTAGGGTTGTAGACTACTTGTCCAACCACTTCGCATTCCATTGGTGATCTGCCAAGTGCGCTGCGTGTATGTTATTATTGTCAGTTGAAATGACTATCGTTGTTGTGCGGCGAGGACAAATGGGTGTCTCAATTTGAGATGTCATGCATTTGCACTCGGTGAACATGACTGCTGAGTGGAGCAGGTGTCCATACTCAATGACCCAGCGTGCTAGAGACAATGTGGCTCCATACTCCATGACCCAGCGTGCTAGAGACAGAAGGGGTGCCAGTCCAGATCCCTGTAGGACGCCAGTCTTGAGGCGTGGTAACCTACTCTGTTTGCAGTTAGCGGTGGTAAGGGTGAAGCTGTGATTACTAACCAGCTCCATGATAAAGCAGATCATGTGCCTGTAACTTGCAGGTACAAGCATCTTTTACTGCAGCCTCTGATGTTATAAAAGAGTCTGTTTGGTTCATAATCCTCTCTTGTTTCTTCACAGTAGGTAGTGTGAAATTTTTGCGAGTATCATTTGTGATCTTTGTTGAGGAGGAATTGATAGTGTTTGGGTTTGTAAGGGGGGAATATGAAAAAGCTTTGAGAACCACTGGAATAGACAGTAGCACAAAAATGCTTTTATTTAGACACCAAGTTAATACAGCATGCAATCCTGGGCATGATATTAAACTGCAACTGGTCATGGGGTTACACGTTGGAGGTTTACAGTTTAGGGGAAACTGTAATACCTTTAGCCATTGCTATTTTCATGTCCAATTTGTTCTGGAATGTTCATGCCTGGCACGCTTCAGCTATGGATCACATTACCATTTTCAAAGGCAGACTGAGCTGTTTAGCCACGTGACCCAGTCTAGGTATGTATGAGGAACCAATAAGCAGGTAAAAATATTTCTCCATTCTTTGTATAGCCATCCAGCTGCACTTATCTTTAACATACTAGCCAATGGCCATACCTTTACTTGGGACTTTCTAATGATCCTGAGTGTGGTCTTCTGATGTTGGGGTAACTCAGTGACCCCAACCCTTTCCTGGGCTTGCTTGAAATTTTTTTTAATGATCATCCTCTTTTGTAGAGATTCTGCTGCACACATGCTAATAAAAGTCAGGAGTGGATGGGAAAAGAATGCTTTACAACAGGGGTTGGCAACCTATGGTCCGCGGGCTGGATCGGGCCCACCAAGCACAATCCTCCGGCCCACAGCACCTTTACAAATTGTAGTAATTGTATGGCCCACCTAGTGGTATTATATTTTATGAATCTTCCCTCCTTGCAACATCTTGTATTGCATACTTACATAAATGTACTTTCTGTGAAAATCAGGAATTAATCTGATTCAAATTCCATAATTTTAACATCTTCAACAGCGAAGGGAATGCAATTGTTGGTGGAACATTTGTACGGCCTGTTGGACTTCGCCGAGTTTGTTTTTGGTCTGCAACTAGGGAAAGGTCGACGGCCCCTGCTTTGCAAGAAAGTTTTTTAATAAAATGTATTTGTTACAATAAATAGTAAACTACAGCACTACGCAAAATAACAACACTAAAACACATCCACAACTGTCCAACAAGGTGTTCTTATCAACGCATTGGCATATTTTCTTGAACACAAGATGTCCCTGAACTTTTTGTATTCTGATAAATACAAGCCACTCAAAATCACATTAAACACCTGTACCTTATATTCAACAAAATTTTCAAAGAGTCTAAAGAAGACATTTTGTTCTTAAAAAGGGGAATGTATGGCAGCCATATGCTTTCGTGTTTCCACCAGTCATGTACTTGAGTTTAGGTTTCATCATGTTTCAGGTCAGAGTGAAGCAGATTCACTAAAGTATATATATTTAAAGAGAGACAACTCAAGGCAACAACAGTATGACAAATTTAATATCAGGTCAAATTTATTAATGTCGTTTAATGCATTAATAAACTAATCATATGCTCACATGGTGATAAGTTTACTCAAATAAATGTTCAACCTTTTGTGTGTGTATCTTATATTAGGTTTGTATAGATATTGTAGTAGCGTAGGTTAAGTGCAAAGCATGGATATTCACGTGCGAAGAAGGAGACTTGGTGAAAAACAGCAAATGGGGAATACAACCTCACCATCTGCTTTCACTGGTAAGTAGGATTGCTATGAACTGTGTGTATCAATGGAAAGTTTTTGAAGAACTGACTTATGTCCATATACGATATAGTAAGTTTACATTATATTTGAATAAGAGCTGATGATGCCTACATCATAGGCGAAATATATACTCTTCTGTAAGATATTAGTGTCTGATTCTTTGCTGAGAAAGGATTCCTTTCCAGAGACAGTGTAGTAAGTCCACATTACTACATTTTTTAAACAAAAAAATAGAAAACCAAATAGTTACTAATAACAATTATGTTGTAAGAAGTAGAAAGCTATGTCCAAAGGGGGGCAAGCTAAAACTGAAATGTTGCAAACTGCTGTACACTACCATTGTCTGTATCTACACTTGTGAATTTTAGCATAAAGTACATGCAATAGCAAAGAAGTTGCATGAAACTAAAAAATGGTGCTAATGGTTCTTAGCACTTGAGGATAATGCTAAAGCAGCTGGAGTTTACGAAGTGTTTCATTTGTTTGCCATTTCTACTTGAGAACCTTGTTAAAATGGATGTCGTTGTACTCAATGCTATAGTAGTAATAAAACCTTTTGTAACTTTGATGTTATCTTATCATGAATTACTTCAAACCACTTAACTATCAGTATATGCCAGTGACGTTCTCAAGTCATATGTGTCAAGTCAGAGTCATATAAAATTTTTTCGAGTTGAGTCATGACTTTGTCAAGTCAGTCGAATCACAAGAACTGTCATGTCACTTGGAGTCATTGGTTTGGAAGCTCGAGTCTTTGTCAAGTCACATGAAACTTACCATTTTTTCTATGTTTTTTTGCTATAAAATGGCGCCCAACAAGCTAAAATATGGTGCCCAATGTTGTTTCAGCAGATTTGTTATTGGTTATTCAGATGTGAGTTTTTGGTAAAAGCTGTTTCCATATTATTGCTCTCCTTCACTCTCAGTCATTTCCACAAGTCTAGCCCAAGCTTGCTGCAAGAAACCTACCTCCTTGTCCTTCACTTGCCAAAAATGACTAGAGATGAACATAGACTTGGATTCAAATTTTGCCACATTCTAGTACTTTGATGAATTTGGATTTCATATTTTCTGCTTAACCAGCTTTGGGTTGGATTTGAATAATGTTGTTTTGAATTTCATCATAACTTTCGGTTCAGTTTTGGGACTGCAGAAGAGATTACTGTATGGAAAAGTTTGGTTCAGTGGAGTTTCTCAAACCAGTCAGGATTGCACATTGTGTTTGTTCAAATGTTGAGCCTTGGCTATGACCAGCGAAACAAGTCTGCTCTTTTATGTATCATGTCATCAAATTTGCAGAATTAATCTGATTCTCATTGGCCCTGGCACTTTTCTTGACTCATCATTGTTGTACATACCATCATACTTATACCTCATAACATTTAGCATAGTTTATCATTGTTTGTGTGTAGCTCAGTTCTAATGAGTTGCTTGTGTTGTATACCTATTAGTCTTGTGCTTTGATATCTCACATGCTATTGCTGAGCTCAACAGAGCTTCTCATTGCACTGGTGTTAACAGTGATTATTTTGAAGTCTCTGCATTGTCAACTGCTATGACGTTTTTAGCCAAAGATGGAGCATAAGTTAATTTGAATTACTTCCCAAACTATTTATTTGTTTTTGAATTTTTGAGTTGGATTGCATATGGGCCTTGCATAGCAACAGTGATAGGAAATTGGATTGAGACAAGATTTAGTTTTCGGATTTCCATTGGATTTTGAAACATAAGTTTTGGATTGGGTTTGAAAAACATAAATCCCTTCATCTCTGGAAAAGACTCAAAGTAAAAGTATGAGGCCAACTCCCATGATCATAATATGCAAATACTACATTAACACTTCCGCGTCCGGGTTAATTCAAGTGGTTCGCGCAAAAACAGCAGGATCGCACGAGGCTTTGCACGGGAATTTCTCCGGTCCGGTAAGTGCTGCAGACCCAGGCAAAAACTCAAAAGACTTGGCAAGTCATGTAGTTTGCACTTGAAAAGAACTTTTTGGTTGGGGTGTGTGGATTTTTTATGAGTGATGTCATAAGTGGATGACTTTTAGGCCACTTTGGCCCACTTCACCTGGCCCTGGACCCAAACTGTTAGATGGTAGTATTTTGCTGAAGTTTATATGGGAAACTAGGCTACAATGATAGCAATAGGATAGGCTACAATGAGTCTTTAGATACTTTGGATGACCTGCTGGGGTTTCAGGTTCAAAAGTTTTGATCTAAAGTAATAAAAATATTTGACTGATTAGCTAATTTGATAATTAAGTTGTTTATTTTAGATCATAACTTTTGAACCAGAAACGCTACAAAGTCAATCAAAGGCTAAAAAAACTCGTACTCAAGCCTAGTTTCCAATGAAAACTTTAGCAAAATACTTTGGCCTAGCAGTTGGGCCCTAGGCCAGGTAACATGAGTCAAAATGGCCTCAAAACTACTTTACTTATGACGTCACTCACAAAAAATCCTCAACCCCCAACCAAAATATTTGTTTCGAGTGCAGACTAGAAAACTGCCTGATGCGTTTGAGCCCTTGAAGAGCTCTAGCGCAATTGGCAGAGGAGCTATGGCGTTGGTAAGGCAACCAAAAACTGCTGGTTTTAGGCTGAAATCCAGGTACAAATATATTGTGCTCTGGCTCTCAAAGTGTTTATTTGTTTATTTTAGATCTTAACTTTTGAATCAGAAATGCTAGAAAGTCGATCAAAAGCTCAAAAGACTAAGACTCGAGCCTAGTTTCCTATGAAAACTTCAGCGAAATACTTTGGCCTAGCAGTTGGGCCCTAGGCCAGGTAACATGAGCCAAAATGGCCTAAAAACTACTTCACTTATAACGTCACTCACAAAAAATCAGCAACCCCCAACCAAAGAATTTTTTTCGAGTGCAGACTAGAAGACCGACTGATCTGCTTGAGCCCTTGAACAGTGCAATCGGCAGAGGAGCTATGGCGTTGGTAAGGCAACCGACAACTGCTGGTTTTAGGCTGATTTCAAAGTACAAATTATCGTACCCTGGCTCTCAAAGTGTTAAACCGTGATGTGTTTAATGTATTGCGCCCTGCTGCCCCTCACTGAAAAACAAAGTCTCAGCTCTACCTCTGTGTTAACAATGGGGACACTTGATACCTAAAATGTAATGTAGCACCACTAGGACACACAGTCAAAACATAAAATTTGTGCCAATATTGATTGTCACTGAAGCACAAAAAACTCGTTTCTTTGTTTGCAAACAAACTGGGTTTGTCAACCAGATGTTTGGAGATTTTGTAAAAATGACTGACTGGAGTCTCGAGTCGTTGCTTGACTTGAGTCATTGATTGCGAGTTGAATCATTCATTACAAAACATGGCTCGAGTCTAGTCACTGTTCAACATGATTAAAGTTGAGTTACTGTCATTTCTCAATGTGACTTGAGTCAAGTCACCGTCGTTTCTCAATGTGACTTGAATCGAGTCATTGACTTGAGTCACGCTATCACTGCTATATGCAACAAAAGCTAGTGTGGCAGTTCAATTAGTCTATGACTCAAAGCCATCATTATGTCAAAAAGATTATGATTTTTTATCACATATATCCAAGGACGTTGTCGTTGATTGTATCATTTTCATGCACATTTTTTTTAGATTTAGGTGGTAGCCACAAATTAAAGCAGGAATCCACTTTACCTCTTATGCAATGGTTGTTTGCTCTTGGAACTTTTTATATTCTGGTTGCTTGCATTGCTGTGCAGTCAGTCAGTAAGTTGCCTTTACCAAAGACTGCAAAGGAGTCATCACTAGGAGAATTTATTGAAGAAAATGCAAGGTTAGTTAATATGACTTAGGTGTTGTACATTTGTTGAATTTTTTCATTTTGTGAAGGATATCTCAACACAACCTTTGAGTATGATACTATTGATGTGACTGTGTTACTCAATATCCTAAAGGGAATTTCGAAACCAATCCATAACAAACTAATATTCAACTCACATAGCAAAAAGTTTTCATTGCTTGTACCAATGAATGTTAATAGAATGTTAGTATTTTTCACATATTTGAAACAATTTTCTTTTACATTCATGGCAATAGCCAACTTGCCCAGCAAAATTTGTTCTGCATGAAAACAGTTCAACATGAACTACGCAGCACTGCACTATCTTGTAGTGAATAGGTAGCATTGAAAAATACCTTATTCCCATTTCTCCACTTCTGTTGCATTTTGAGCTTGCTATTTTATTGGAGGAACTCAATGTTATTCTGTATTGTTTTTGATGAAACACATCAGTTTTGCAATATTATTTTTGACTACTAGTGTATAGATCTTCAAAAATAATACTTTGTCTGCACTGAGTTTCACCTATCAGATTTGAAAACTTTTACTTTGCTTATTGTATCTGTTTTTCTTTGCTGCAAAAAGCTTCTCCTCACAGGTTTCATTTAAAAGAGCTCACAGAATTAGGACATCGGCCATCTGGCAGCACAGCAAATGAAGTGCATGCTGTGAATTACATACTCAATCATGTGTCTAATCTGAAGAAAGGTTCTGACTCACATTTCAAAATTGAAGTTGACATACAAAGACCAACAGTAAGTGTGTTTGTTTTGTTGTATCATGAAAGCTTCTGTTGAACAAAAAGTGTGTTGTTGTTGATGTCACTTCTAATGATACATGTACTGTAAAACAAAAAGTATGCTTGTTTAAAGGGATCTTTCAGCCTGGATTTCTTAAGTGGAATGGCAAGCTACTATACAAATATTACTAACACTATTGTAAAAATCTCTTCAAGTGATATGAAGTCAGAAGATGCTCTGCTGCTCAACTGTCACACTGATTCAGTGCCTGGATCACCAGGTGAAATTAAACTATTACTCTTACAACCTGCTCTTAACTTCTTTATTGGTTGTTACTTACAATACACCTTTTAAGCAGAATTTGCATAGACTTCCATCACATTTTTAACTTACCCATTCATGTTTCAGTGGTCATAGTCATTAGTATCAGCAACTCATGCAAAAACGAATTCTTTAGACAATTCCTGAAAGTACTTCAACTTGACTTTGCTTTTGCCTCTAATGAAGAAAAAATAGCTGCTTTATTTATGACACCATCTGCCAAGCTCGACAAGATATGAGAGTGGGTTAGATATAAAATTTTTAAGTGTAGATGGAACTGGTTGTGAAAATTTTAAAAAGGTTTGGCCAGTATTTCTTAAACTATTGCTAATTTAGTGATGAAAGTCTTCAAATTGTGTGGCTCAGGTTGATGTATTTAAGTACAGCATCAACTGGTTGGCATGTGATGTACAATTAAGATAGGCAAAAGCTGAAAAGAACTAAATCTCAAAAAATTATTGACGAAAACGGATTTTCCACATTCGAATCATACAACAAAAAATTGTTCTTCAGCCTGAAGGATCTAACACCTGATCTCTGCTATTGTTCCTTTAGCTGGAATATTGACCAAGCTGGCAAGTACCCAATATTGAAAGAGCTGGTAGATAAGTAGGTTTGGGAAGACATTATTGTAAGCACTGCAGAAATGCTGAGGTACCTCAATTATCTTTCTATTCCTATCAATATCAATTTTGTGATTTTGGAATTCTTACTAATCATTGGTCAAGGTATTTTTAACTCTCTAAATGATCTTAATAATATCGCACGCATGCAGTGGCGCATCTAGCCTGGCAAAAGGTCGTAGAAGGGCAGCTTTTCTACGAATAAACCAAATTTTATGCGGGTGTCTGAAGACCCAATCAAACTTGGCTAATAGCCTAGCGCATTTACAGTGTCACTGGCAAAGCTCGACCGACATGACTTTTTTGGGCTAATACCGATGTTTTTCATTGCCGATATAACCGATGCCGATATTTTTGCATTACGCAAACCACAGTTGAAAAACATTACAGTGCATGTTTTTTCAGTATATGGGCCACATAAACAAATGGAATAATAAAATTACACAGGTTTCAAACGAAACAGCATATTGCGTTAAGTTCCGAACATGTTACAAATAAGTAATAAAATATACAAATGGTCAAGCATGAGAGGAAAGAGCAATTATGAAGATGACATCGCGCGACTCATTACAATACAAACAGTGATGAAAACATTGCTTCACTGCGATGAAGAACCGTACAACGTCGAATTCAGCATAAACCTGGGTCATTAAAACAGTGAACCACTACACTGCGTACCCTGATTCGTTCGCAGGCAGTCATCTGCTTATCGCGCAAAAACCTGCCAGCGAATGTTCACGTCATGGAGTGGTTTATTGGGCCGATTGCATAGCGGTCTGAATACTACACCCTACTGGATGTACTGTAGTCGGCGACGCGCCGTAAGTTACAGGACAGGGAATTTGCGTTAATCAATCAGAGACGATGTAACGACTTGGGTTTCCGAACACTCCATGCAGAACACTAGCGTAGCGGATTTTATGAGCAAATATTCCCGATACAGGGCGGATCCAGTGAGTAAGGTTAGGGGGGGAGCGATATCAGTAATATTTGGTAGTCAAGTCTCATAACGGTTTTGCTACTGTAAGAGGGATGGAGTATACTTCACAACACTGCTGTGACAAAGCAAACGTGGTGCTGAAAATGTACATTGCTTGTCGAACAATCTGCCAGTGTTGCCAGTTGGGCGGTTTTCCCGCACGCACAATTGGGCTGTTTTTTTCGTTGCGTTGCAGGATTTTTTTGCTGTTGCCGGTTGCGTTTTTTTGGGCTAGTTTGATCAAAATGCACGCGTTTTTTGGGCTGTTTTTTCGAAAAAAATTTTCTATCAAAGAGTATAGTTTTTGTCAATTTTGCTGAGGTAGTGAGGTTTGTTTTTACTTGAAGTAATGTCATCGACGGCTTTTTTCGTTCGTTTCTGTACTCTTGATGTACGATCCAATAGAAATAGATCAAGCTTCGAGATACGTGATCGTGTGTGTGTGATCGCATGGTCAACAGTGTTGATCTCATTCAGACTTAAGTTTGTGGACAAGGACGTGGTGTTGCTGTGATCACATCATGCAGGCAAATTATTGTTGTTAGTAATCGATACTACGAGTAAAGCTTGTGCGCATGCAAGACGTAGTCACAATATGAAAAAGACCCACAGCAAAACTCGCTATGTTCGTTTGTGCTGAGAGAGTGTACGGTATTGCTATAGCCTATGCTTTTGCTGACACTACGCTGTTGATTTAGTTAAACAGCAGTGTACAAGTATTAGAGATTTAGTTAAACAGCAGTGTACAAGTATCAAGTATCAGAAGGATTTGATGTAAAGCTTTGAGTTGATGGGCCCAGTACAACAAGCGATACGCCTATTGCGAAAAGACAGAAAAGGATCTCATGTTGAAAGGCTGGATACAAAACACACTTTAAGTTACAGATAAAAAACTTATTGTAAAAATGCTAATTTGAAATAAGAGCATATCACAATGATTTAAATTTCTAAAAATCATTCTACAACTGCTAAGTACATAAAAGATTCGGCTCCGTTTTTATCTGGGCCAGCTATGTCCAACCCGCGGGCCGCATGCGGCCCAGTTTAGATTTTCGCTGTAATAGGAGTAACTACATACTGCCAACCTGACCTCATTTTGATAATATTTAATTTGACATTTTGATGTAGCTTGTCCTCAGAGCCATTTTATCATGTCTGTTACCATTGCAGTTATGATTCGAACGCTTTTCGGTACATTAGCTTTAAGCGACGTTTAGTTTGCTTAGGTCAAAATAAGCCATTCAATGTGCGGCCCTCATTAATATGTCATAAAAGGTGCAGCCCTGGTTGAGATAGTGATATGATTTTTGGCCCAGTAAGCCATTTGGATTGGTCATAGCTGATCTAGCCTATACGTAGTCTGTTTGATGCTTGCTAATGCTATAGCCTACCAGGGTCGTAATGCTAATAGCTGATATGATAGTGTGAAATCTGCAGACTTGACATAAGCCTACAAATCGCTGCACATATTGCTTGTCATTCTAGCATAAATAATGTAAGAAAGCCTACATTACCTTGAAGAATTATTAGGCAGTATATCAGATCAAACGTATTCTTTCGTAGTTTGAAGTTGCATTTTCAAGTTGCAAAAGATAAAGACAACAGGATGCCTTTCTCTCCTATTCCTTAAAGCACATGCTTGATACAGTATGCAACAGCGTTTGTTGCGGTTAACATCTTATTTCGACTGCAATGTGTGGTATTATTAATAACAGTTTAATTGTCGTTACTATTTGTTGTTATTTTATGTTTGAGGTTGCTTTGTAAGAAAGGTCAGTTGTGTGTTGCACAAAAACTGGAACTGCAATAAGGTAATGGTGGATACTTTCACTGCAAACTGTAGTTTTATCGTATATTTTGGGCTGTAATTTGGGCTAGTTTGGAGTTTTTTGGGCTGGTTTTATGAGGACATTGGGCTGGTTTTTCAACTAGCATCTGGCAACACTGCAGTCTGCAAACGTCTGTCGTACAGCAACGAGAACTCCACTTGCACAACTGCGTTTCTGAAGCGCTCTATATCATGATTGAGAAACTTGTTAAGAATATACTTGCGAAATCACTGTGAAGAACAGCGCTTAAGTACAATTGTTCTGATGATTTTGTATCGTGATGTAAAAGTGCATTACGAGAAATTAGTATGAGACTTACGCAGCAAACAACGTCGTCAACTGTTTATTGTAAAAGGTTGTTTTCGAAACACGACGCTTGAGTGGTGTTTTTTTCAGACAATTGCGACGACAATTTCTGAGGCTAGGTGTCACGGCTTTCAATATGACAAGTTCGTCGTAAAAATGTAGCTTTAGTGGAAACAAATCCGCGTAACTTGGAGCGACACTGAAGTAGGCCTAAGCCTTATTTAATCTTAACATAACCTAGTAGGTGAAAACAGCAAATACAATTTTGGGCCTAAACTGCAAAACCAAACAATCGGGATTGGAGACGGTTTGCTCTTGCAAAGAAATTTCAACGGAACGTTTTAAGGATTTATTTCAAATGCATAAATTGTACTGTTTATGCATGAGAACAGTCTGTATTAATGAAGATTGTGAACTCTTGAGAGTTGTAGCTTCATCTTCAAAAAAGAGAGCTGTTGTGCTTTGGTGAAAATTGGCCTTAAGATAATCTAATTATATTCAAAAATGGGTGTCGATGCAATTGCACTTAACACAAAAGAATATTGTGTTTGGTTGTGTTGTAGGCACAAACTAATACAGTTTTACTCAGTAGACGTTATCTTAGCCCTTTGTATTGTCAGGTAGCAGTGATGATGCTGTGGCATGCGCTGTTTTGCTTGAATTAATGAGAGCTGTTGTTGCCAAGAAGCAGCACCCACTGCTGCATCCCATTGTATTTCTTTTTAATGGAGCCGAGGAAAACATTTTGCAAGCAAGTCATGCATTTGTAACGCAACATCACTGGGCCAAGCAGGTAGTGCGAATGAATGCTCTACGTATGTGATATGTGATCTTGTGACGTCGTTCCATTTCCCACTTAGTTTGTATATTTACGTACAAAATTATCAAATTCACCTTGTTTTTTGCTGTGTTTTCCTGAACCAATCGTGGAAATGAAAACTATGGTTGTCCCACAAAACCATATTGTGCCAGCTTGCCTTTATATTAGCTGCCTGAAACCATCATTTACCTGCTAATAAGTCGATTTCAGGTTTGCTGAATGGCACCAGGGAAAGTTTGGCTAGTGGTGTTGCAAACATTTTGTCACCATTGCCATTGTTTATGGGGCGCCGTTCGTAAAAATATTATATCTGACAGATTTAGCACAAAAACTGCTATCTCTGCGCGCATTTAGCTGTCTCTGCCCAGAAATAGCTATATCTGCGCGCATTTAGCTATCTCTGCGCAGAGATAGCTATCTCTGCGCGCATTTAGCTATCTCTGCGCAGAGATAGCTGTCTCTTCGCACATTTAGCTATCTCTGCGCGCATTTAGCTATCTCTGCGTAGAGATAGCTATCTCTTCGCACATTTAGCTATCTCTGTGCGCATTTAGCTATCTCTGCACATGTATAGCTAAATCTGCATGTATATACAGCGCTGAAACATGTCGGAGGAAACATGGTATCCTGTCTGAAGAAAAACTTGGTGTTCTGTTTCAGTAATCCAGACAAAAGCTAGGCTACTGCAAGGCATGAATTCCCTTGCGTCATATGAAGCTAGGTGGTTTCAGGTCTAAATTATACTGGTCTGATAATAACATTGGTTGGCGCAGACGGTGGGCTACAGTAAACTTGTGGTGGTGGTCTCAGTGTTAGTGCCATTTTTTGCTTAAAGTTTCAAAGAGGATCTCGTCAAGTCTGACCATTCCAACTG
>JGI24158J21664_10003571_pt1 | contig 19594 bp, 13 predicted proteins | sample Ectturendosymbi3_FD_21664 | JGI IMG/M metagenome (IMG submission 21664) | reverse complement strand
TAAAACTGCATTGCCCCGACCATATTTTGGGGTTGTGTCTGTTTTGTTTGAAAGTTTGTTTACCTGAAATTAAAACCAATCAATTTCTCGATGTTTTCACTTTCGTTGATTGCAGTCGGTCGCAAACAGCTGGTTACTGTAAGCTCTCACGTACATGAAATACTAACAATAAAAATCTTTTCAAATTATTGACAATTCTGACATTTCGCCCTAAAATGTTGCGTTGAGCGTTCGTTTTTGTGTTTCAGATAAATTTGGCTGAAAGAAAAAGAAAAATCGAAAATACAATTTCGCAGATGCGGGCCAAGAGGAAGTCCGTGGAGGTAAGATACGTCAATACGCTTTCAAGGAAACAATTTCAAGGAAAAACACTAGGGCTCTAAGGAGCAGTTTTATCATCTCGGAGGACCTTGCTCATTCACTTTAATTACGCCGATACAAAGTAAAAATCAAATTAAACCTTCATCGAGGTGGAGTATTTAAGGCTTACCTTATTTGAACACCAATTTCAAATGGTCTTGTTTTCATTATCTTCATTTGAGTTTTGCCTCAGTTAAAGAAGTTTCATAGACAGGGTTCGAGTCTAAATTGTGGAACTTTGGAAGTGAGATAAAGTTTTTCCAAGACTATTAAGATGGCGTTTTTCAAACAAATTTGTGGGAATGAACAACTTTTTCAATAAAATAATTTTGAATGAATTTTTTTTAATTTCAAAGATGTTTCCATTAAAGAAATTGCTTATTTTAAGTGTTGTTGGCAATTTTGATGAATAGGAAGATATTCCTACAAGTCATGCTTATATCAGTCTTCGCCTCAGAAAAGTTCAATTCGAGGTTCTTTTATTGATTATGAAAAGGTCAACTGGTCTTGTGCTCGAATATGCTGGGCTCTGCCATATTCAATATACATACTGCTGAGCAACGTTCCGCCGTCAAGTGGTGACTTTTCCAGAGTGGAAAACCTGTCCTTAAAACGTTGTCACAAGCAAGGATTATATCAAAATCGATCGAAGCGCGTTTCGCCCAAACCTTTTTTCTGTATTTAAACAATTGACAAAACCTAAATGTCTCGTCAAATGACTAGCAATGTGGAACCGACTGCAGCTTATAGTATGCATTTTATACCGGAGTCATGACAACACTGGAAGGTCTTTGCGCGCGTGTATTATGCGGTACCACTGTTTTTACCACCAAACTTATTGTGCTTTTACCGCCAAACCCATTGCGGCGGATGTCGCCAAAAATTTAATATAAGAGTAAAAGAAAACAATTTCGATGTGGCAAAGAGCACCAGCGTCTCCATTGCGCCTCGCAGAGCAGTCACGAAGAAACCCTGCAGCGCATCCGCGCTCAGTTTGAGCAGGTCGTGAAACGGATAAAGAAGAAAGAGGAGGACATCGCCGGAGAGCTGGACAAGCTGAAGCAAAAAAGGATAAATGTAATTCACGGAGCACAGAACCAACAAGAAACAAGCTGGGGTCAAATCGACGCTGTGCTCAAAACACAAGACGACGTGAAAATGCTGGAGGTAACAGGATTGTACCAAGTTGTGATTGATTGTAATTGCTGCCACTTCGTAGGTTATAGCGGCCTCGCAAAGCGCTCAATGTTTGTTTTTAAACATATCTGTTTATTACGAACCGCGCAACGTGAGCTGTGTCAAAGGTTTCACGCACATATACAAATATATGTAAGCCTTTTAACTTTTTATACTGTTGAAGACTCGGTCGGCGGGGCGTCGCATGCGCGATGCACCACGAACGGGATGTGCGCTAAAAATAGATAGATTTATTTGGCGGTACTGAATCAATTGCGCTATAGATGTACTCTCTAAAACAGTAAAAGCGCCGGGGCACCGAAAAAAACAGAGGTTATCTGGTTAGGTGCCCCCAAAATTAGCTGGAACAAACAAAGCTTCCATGATGAAAGGTTGTACCGACCGCAAGACGTGCTGTCGCATTCCGATGTACAGGTTGCGGGTTCAATGGCCAAATTGTGAAGAGGTTACTCATGTCGGGCACAAACGGCCATTAATTTTAATTGTCATGGACCGCAAGATTCCAGACGAAGAGGAAAAGATACACCCGACAAAAAAGAAATTCTCATCGGGTTGCTATAACCCGTTCTTGATCCACGCACACCCATTACAAAGATGATTTATTGATTCTGACCGTGATGTAGATTCCATGGATATTGAAGAATTCATTTTTGGATATAGTCTTCGTAAGAAAATATGTCTGCTTCTGCAGGTGTCTTTGATATTCTGCAACAAGAACTGGACCGCGGCAGCAACGTATTCACGAACTAATAAGCCATATTAAAACACGTAGAAAAAACTAAACTGCAAATATACACCTACGAGCAATTAATTATTAACAATTGACAGACAGTCGCATTATATAACATAATTCAAGCTAGAAAGACAGATGTTGACTTTCGTGGTGATCCTTTGGTTGCACACAAGAGGACAACATGCGGAGAAAACATTACTCATGATGATTCTTGTAACTTTATACAATCTATATGTGCGTATAATCTATATTAACTTTCTATAGTCTGTAACAGCATCTATATGTGCGTGGCTTTTAAATTTCAACACGTTTCTGAGTGTAAAAGCGAGTTTTTCAGTGTGTTTTCACTCCAATTAGGTTTTCAAACTCGAGTAAACGCGTACCTTGTTTCCGTTGCAGGAATACAGCGGGCTGGCAGTCATGTGAGTTGATTTTTTTGTATGCTTTTATTGTAGACGTATGTGGTGAACTAACACAGCCTTAAAAAGTTCTAAAAATTTGGTTTTGAATTGCTTTGTAGAAACCAACAAATGATTGTGCTAAGCCAAAAACAAAAATTAACCCTCGTACATACTGCGTATGTCCCATGCAAAAGTGGCCATAGAATTAGGTTTGGATTACATCCAGATAACGGTTCAACCGGTTAACCGAGAGTTTTTTTTTATCCGATATCCGGATATAATTATGTCGGTCAAGCGAAACCTCGAAGCACTCGGATAAAAAAGTAACGTTACCAATGTGTTTTACGCTTTTTTAGCAAGTTTGGATATTCTTTGATTCCAGATACAGGCGACCTAAGTTCTACTAAAACACCGTAATTATTATTTTTACAGAAGAGTGCTTTCGCATTGGAAGGTGAAGTTTGCGTTGTGAGGGTCGCAGAAGCAGCAAACGTTAAAAATGCATGTTTTTCTTCATGTACGTTGGTACAGTGCATGTGTGCATATTTAAAATCACACTGTGTCATGATTTGACAATCAATTCATCACGCAAATCTTGTGACATCAAGTGTCTAACAATTAGCGGTTATTTAGCCGGTTAACCAAAGTACAAATGTATGGATACATCCGTCATCCGGATAGTAAAAACTATTGATATCGGAACTAACCCTAGTTAGAACGCCATATTCCTGTGGTGATATTTTCGACCAACGTCAAAAAACAAAGCTATTGCAGCAAAATTTCGCAACTGCAAAAATATTCATTTCTGTACAACGGTTTTTGGTCCATCCTTCAGAAAAGATTTGATGCAAGGGTGCAGCATATACATTGAATTGAATAATTTATTTTATATTCACCGGAAACACCCCGAACGAATACTGGTGTAGTCCTCTGAAAAATATCTAAGATTATCTACTTTTTATGTACGTCAGCTTCCAGCAACTTACAAGGAGAATGAAACGATTTAAGGTAGTTTCTGACATTTACTTGCAAGCTTTTCATATCAGATTTCACGCACTGAGAGGCCAAAGATATCTGGCATGCAATATGCTTTAGTAAGAAGGTCGAAAATTTGGTAACCGGCTGGTTACCCACAGAGGTGGCCTGAGTCACAATTTCAGACTCCGACTCCGCTCCTGTTCCAAAATTTTTGAATCCGGGTCCGGGTCCGAAAAAATTTCAAATTTGAGAGTCCGAGTCCTGTTAAGACTCCGGTTATCATTAAAGCAGGGGTGTGCAACATTTTTTGTCGATGGGCCATACAACCAACTTCAGACATCTAGCTGGGCCACACGAAAAATTTAGTTTTTTAACATAAACTGTCGTATTAGGATTTTCATGCATGATGGGGAAAAATCAGAGTGTTTGCAAGGGCCACACTAAATGGCTTGGCGGGCCGGATGATGGCCCGCGTTCCGCATGTTGCACACCCTGCATTAAAGCAACCGAAGTCCGAAATTAAGCAATGTTGTTAAGAAATAACATGCACAAAGACCACGCAGACTCTTGCTATTGTAGAAAATCAAAAGTGACTCCGGATCCGGCTCCGGTTTTTCACAAATTTTGACTCCCGATCCGAAGGAAAAACACAGAATCCTGCCGGAGTCGACTCCGTCACTCCGGATCCGTGGCCACCTCTGGTTTCTGACGCAAATGCTCTCTGTTGTCGAATGGCTGAAGATAGGGTAAAGGGTCAGGACTTTTTGCCCGCACGAGTAGTAAGTGTACTGTATTCAGTCCTGAAGCTTGATAAGTCTAGCCATCAGTATATGTAATTCTGTCCAGGGACTTTTGCTCTCATGTCTGAAAAAGTTGGCGAGAAACTACAGCATATTGTCTATTCAACGAGAAGAAATTTGCGTAAATGTTGCTATAGCCAGTAATTGCTGTTGATGTGGTTGCGTTTTTCTCCAAAACCTGTTTTCTCCAGTCGCTTTGCTGAATTTTCAGAGGGGGTACGCCAAGCAATCCAAAAACTTCCCTGGCTTTTTCGAACATTGTACAGACTGAAAAGAACAAACCAAGCAAACATTTAAACTGCTGAAAGCCACTGCAGTGATAAGATGGCTAAATACAGTAGATTGTGCATAAAGCAAAAGTAAAACCATCTTTACTCTTTACAGGCGTTTTTTCTCTTTTTTTGCTGAATTCTGAAACGAAGTTTTCCGCCTACGTTCCAATATCACCAACCATTTTGCATTTTTCATAAAATAAAAAATGTCATAGACGTACAGGAAAATACGAGTAGGAAAAATGGTTAAGGTTGTGCGTTTGCTACGTTTAGCTCCCTCTGTGAGGGCGCAACTGTGGCAGACTCGACCCTTTTCCCGTTGTGGTGTTAAGTGTCGATTTGAGTGGAGGTAATGACACATCGTTATCCAATGACTAATGTCTTTTTGAGACTGTAAGGCACTTGTCAGAAATTAATGGGAATGACACGAACTGGTCGGTCTTTTGACCACGTGCCTGACAAGAGTCAAATCGTTTGAAACTCTTGGTCGGAGTACTGTACTTGTGTTCGGAAGGGGTGGCACTCTCTTGTCTAAGAAAACAACTGAGGTGGTCTTAAGTGTCCTACAAATAGCTACAATCATTTCAAAAAAACAGGTCCACATATTCACTGATTTAGGCATAACAATACGTTAAGATCAAGTTTGTCCGTGTCTGTGAGTTCAGCACCAGTAGATAAAAATTTGTTAATCAACAAAAAAGCATGTTTTGAAACATACCAAATAATCAAATCATGTTGAAAGCATCTTGTTTCGTAATAGAACTGACCATTTTATCGGTAGCATCGATGGCCTTGCTTTAATAGTTTTACGTTCGGCTGATATATTTCATCCCACAGTTTTCGCTTGGTTTGAAGTGGTCACAAAACTAAGTGCTATTTTTGTTTTTCATTTATTGAAAGGTTGGCCCCACGGAGGCCCAAAAGTGTTAAAAAGCATTGTCAAAATTGCACAAGATTTGATCAGCTTGTGTAAAAGTGTTTCGCTATGCAAGGTGAACACTAACAAAACGCAATATCAAGGTATTACTGTAGGCATAGGTGTAGGAGCAGGCAAATTTTTGGGGTGCGAAGGATTTTTGCCCAAAATTCCTCAAACTTGCCCGAAAAGTTTTTGTGCGACCTTTGCCTACAAATTTTCGCCCACATAGATCATGAAGACCTTTTTTTGATGTGACCTCTAAAAAAGGTCTTCATGTGTTTTTCTGCAAACGATGGGCGCCAGTTATTTGAAGTCAAACAACGTTGGGCGCCATTTTTACTCAGATTTTCAGGAATTTTGCCCAGATTTTTGGGGATTGTGTTTAGATTTTCAGGGCCTTTGCCCAGATTTTCAAAAATTTTGCCCGGAATTTCAACAAACCAAAATTTTGGGGGTTCGCTTTCACCCACTGCACCCAGCCACCTACACTACTGACTATAGGTTACTGACACATTTGCCACATGTTTTTGATAACTATATTTTAACTTGAAATCACTTGCTTAAAACAAGTTTATTCTCATGATGTGGAAAACTAGTCTATAAGCAACTGATCAAATTTTTCAATCACTGGGTTGGTAGACAGACAACTGCGCCTGAATGCACAACAAAAAATAAATCGTAACCTGAAAAAATTGCTTTCTCGGTTGATCCGAACAATCTCGTAGAGAACGATCGTTGCAATAGCAACACACAAAACAACAGAAATGCACACAACATTCTATTTTGCGTTGTAACTTTAACACAATCTGTCTAATTATTATCAAAAACTATCTGACATGAGCAATACGTGAGGGCAAATAATACACATTGTCATGTCATGATGGCCTATCCCGATGAACCCGGGGCGCTCACAATCCTCCAGGGGTGATTTTTGGAGGTATATTTTTTAGTTTCAATGTCTAACTACCACTCTCTTTTGTTGCAATCGAGATTTTTCCGGCAAGCAATACAAAGCTAATGCTTGGGTAAGCTTTTGTACAAAATGTTAAGAATTCTTTGGCTCGTTTCAAAACCCAGCTCTCGTTAAAGCGGACACGGAAACAACATTTCTATTCAGGCTTTCCAGTGAGATTGCTTCAAGTGACAGTTACGATCACTAAAAGTAAGCTGATGTTCACTGCTGCAACAAATGCCAGCTACGGTTGTGAGCGATTTAAGCCGTTCGAAGAAAACTTTCTACCCATCGTATAGTTATAAACAAATACCCTCGGAAAAACAAAACTGGAATTAGAAAGCGGGCATGGCGAGTCCTGTATGCAGGTAATTTTTATATCGAACAACAACGGAACAATTCAGTGAAAAACTTTCCTTGGGAAACCTATCGTTACAGGCTGCATGGCTGAAGCGGAAAGTCTTTCATAATAATGCTTTCTTTTCGCAACATTTTCGATAACTTCTAATCCATTTGCAGTCATGTTTCTGGTGTCCTGCTTTCGCAGAAACAAACGGTGATGAAAGGATGAGTGTCGCTGCATATTTGTTGTGCCATAGAAGCGTTGGATCAGTGGTTCTGAAATCTTAAATTTCAGCCGCTTAAAAGAGCCGAACGTTTCCGAGGAATCGTCGTCAACACCTCGTGAGGTCGGTGAAAGTTTTCTCCTGCATGGCACCACACCTCGTCCAAATCTGGATATGAATGCAGTGCAAGATGAGATTGAGAAGATATGTCTCAAATGTTGCGAGGTGGATTCTAGCTTCGATGGGAACGACGTTGTAATAACGAACGGCATCACTCCGAGGTACATGTCTTAATGTGAAAGAGAACTCCCAGTTCTTTCGACACCGCGCCTATAAAATAAGCCTCGCAAGAATTTCTCAACGTTTTTTTCAAAATTGGGACCCTGGGGTTTACGTTTGGTATAGGTCGTGTGGCACCATTGCAAGAAAGGCAAACTCATGCGCAGAGAACCTTGGAATTGGTGCCCTGCCATGTATGCCTGTTGGTCTGCTGTTGGCGGATATCACATTCATTGTCTTGCAAAAAGCGGTTTGTCTGACACTCTTCGAGGACCTTACGCTTGAGGTTGAGAATTGCTGAGTTAGAGCAACAGCGATGACTGCTGCTCTAGTGGGAAACACACAAAATGACAATTCACGTCTGCCCAACCGCTAAAGCTCCGTACTTTCAAACTGTAAAATGTTGTACTTCATAGTTGTTTTGCATGGTGAATGGTGATGTCAATGTTGTTAAAGTCTGTATCCCTTTAGGAAGGGCAATATTAACTGAGTTTAAATCCAGAAATAAAAGAGTGGAACATTAGATATCAGGACTCATCAGTGGTGAAACAATGCGGAGAATTTAAACGTTCTGATTGTGTTGCGCTTTGGCCTCCACTTAATGTAGATCTGACCACGGAATACAATGTGGTTTGAAATGTTTGCTCAGGCACCAGAAGAAGCGTTTCTCCTTCAAACTCGATACAATCACCGCCCACTCTGCTTTGAAAGTTTCGGCCAATTATACAACGGTGGAGTACGTTGGTGCTGACAGAAATGGTGTCAACACAAAACAGATTTCCGTGTCACCGGCATCCCTTGGGCAAAGGTAATCCAGAATCGAGGTGCATTGCTCAGCAGCTTCCTTCGAACTTTCGGAGAAACCGACGCCATTTTGATGTTTTCGAGTTTGCTGGCAATTGCTTGTGCCAGCGTGTTCATATGATGCATCATGTACAGTTTTTTGTTTTGCCACTTGCCGAACTATACCAGCTTTTATGGCATATGTTAAGGGCATTGAGCGACGCGGTTCTCCCAAAGTTAAGGTGAGCTGGCGCTCAGCTAAGGTCGTGAATGACTCAGCTGGTTTTTAAACTTCAAATGTGAAAAAGGCGGTATGCATTTGCCACAGTATTTGTGTATTAGCGCACCGGGCTTGTAACACAGCAGTGCAATTGTGACGTATTACTGTAAAACTACCGTAGAGTGCAAAAAGAAACAATCTTAGCAGTGTTTCTTCAGTTTTTTATAATTTTTACGACTGTGTGATTGATCGCAAATGCAGAAAAAATGTCTGTGATGAATGGTTTGTTTTATGCAACTACTAGTTTGGTCGACGACGGGGTCAGGTTTTGGATGGAACTGGACACTCCTAGTCTTCCTCCACACGTTTGACCGTGCAGACAGTATGGTGCGGTAGTAAATTTAAGCGGTACTACTCCCCATGTCCTATCTGCATAACTGGGAAGCCCTCTTTAGGACTCGCACTGCCCACCTCTCTCCGAAGAAGGGCCTAGAAAAGCTGGCCTAAACACTGCCCACTTCTCCTTTCCTGCGCGGGATACCGCACCCACTAAGGCATCCCCCATTGCGGTCGAAAACACAATAAAACACCGATATTCTTGAAAATCGCCACATGGAACATCCGTACTCTTTTGGACCCAAGGCCAACGCAACCGGTGACCGCCCACGTCGACGCACTGCCCTTGTTGCATCGAAACTTGGTCGATACGACATCGATATTGCTGCTCTTAGCGAGACACGATTTCATGGATAGGGCTCGCTCCATGAAATTGGTCCGGGCAATAAGACCTTTCATGGAGTGGCTTACCAGAAGACAGAATCCGACAGAATTCATGTCGTGGTCTTCGCTATGAAGTCTTCAATCCTGCGTGAGTGTCCCGAATCTCCCTCCCGAACCAACGAACGACTAATCCTATTTTGCATCCTTCTGGCCTCCAAAAGGTATGCAACCTTATCAGTGCTTACGCCCCCACGCTGACTTCAGCAGAAGACGTGAAAGATGCTTTCTGTGTGGAGCTCACTCGCTGCACCTTTTGTATCCCCAGAACTGACAAGACCTTTTTGCTTGGCGAGTTCAGTGCAAGGACTGGAAATAACCACGCTGTCTGGAGTAACATCATTGCGAAACACGGAGTCGGACACATCAATGACAATAATCTCAGGCTCCTCAACTTTTGCGCGTAGCACGACCTCATCATCGCCAACACTGTGTTCCAGCTGCCTGACAAACGTAAGACCTTGAAGATGCACCCACGATCAAAGCACTGGTACCTCATATAGGCTATAACATCACCGGAAGGCAAGACGGCCAGGACGTCATCATTACCAGAAACCTCAGGGGTGCTGAATTTTGGAGAGATCATCGCTTCATTCGGTCCGTTCTGCGGATAAAGGTTCGTCCACCAGTCCGCAAACGTGCCAGATCAAATCCCTTTAATCGCGCTCTCACCATATACATGAGCTTATCACACTGAAGAACATTGCAAACAAGGCGGCGATGGACAACCTATCCTGTCGTTTCCGCCGTGAAGGGGTTCTCTCACCCTGTGCCACCGTACAAGCAAATCTTCGACAAATGGAGAACGACTGGTGGCTAAAGAAAGCTGGTGAATTTCGCCGTCGCGCATGACAGGGTTTCGCCGTCGCGCATGACACACATATTTCTACGACGCTGTTAAAGTCTATGGCCCTCTCATCTGGGAGGTCCAGAGCGCCTTCTCTCGCTGGGTCAAATTTTTCAATTAACCACTTAACAGGATTAACCCGTTCGACACTACCTTTGTAGACATCCTTCCCGCTCTACTTCCAATGCATGAACACCGTATGCGGCAATTACCGTGGTATCTCCCGTTCGCGGTACTGGGAAAATTCTTTCTCGGGTCCTCCTTTCCAGACGTCCAGATTCTGTCACAAACGTGTTACCCTCCCTGAGTCGCAATCCGGCTTCCAAAGAAATCGCAGCACCATCGACATGATTTTCGTCCCCCGTCTGCCTCAAGAGAAGTGCAGGGAATAAAACCAGCATCTCTTTATGGCTTTCTTTGATATAACAAAGCTTTTGATACCGTCAACAGATATCTCCTGTGGATAATTCTATTTGAATAAGACAGGGCATAGTGTATGTAATAGCGTAAGTGCATGTAATAACCTAAATTAATACTGTGTTAAACAATTTGCAACTTGCTGCTGATTTTGCTGATCTGCTGATAGTGGATAATCGACCACATGAAGAAATCAAGCATAATGAACGAGGCTACATGGGTAAAATCAAATTCAAAAGAAGAAAATTTCAATCAACTCTGGCAAGGCATCAAAGAATTGAAAGAAACACTGCATAAGCTAACTAACATCCAGACTGGACAAGCTAACTAAGATCACACAAAACCTTGAAAACAATCTAAATGGAATACAAAAAAAAGATGGTTGAACATGACAATAAGTTGAATCAGCTTGAAGAAGAAAAAGAACAGCTACGCAATGAGATGGTTCACAAAACAAATCTGATGGTCTTTCAACTTGACAGACAAGAACAATACATAAGAAGAGAAAATATTCTTATTTATAGAGTAGAAGAAGATAAAGAAGACAATGATGATGGGGCAAAAATCTTGTTCAAAATAGCAGATGAGCCTGAAATCGATCTCCAAGTTAGTGATATACAGAGAGTACATCGGCTAGGACAAAAAAGAAGAAACAAGGAGAATCCACGTCCAATCATTGCAAGATTTGTGCCATACAAAAAAAGAAACGAGTTTCTTACTAACATACGGTATCTCAAAAAACTCGAAGGAAGACAGCACGTGTTCCTTCGACGTGGAATGTATTGGCGCCATCAACCGTATACTCTCTACTACCGCCATGTATGTATCCTCGTTTTCCTACATGTATTTGTGTGTTCCTTGTTACTGCGATGCATGTCTAAAGTCTAGCGCCTTGCGTGTGGGAGTGAAGACGTTACACAATACACAACAATCCTCTCAAAATGTTGCTGTACTTCCAAATTCACTGCCAACCTAAACGACTTCCACACGGACATGTCTACGAGCGTTGTTGCTGGAGGCTTGTTCTCTCAGCCATTTCCTGTCAAAGTGGTTGTCAAAAAGGCTGCGTCCTCGCTCCTGTCATTTTAACATCTACTTGGCAGCCGTTACCCTCATCTCTCGGCATTAGCTTCGACCGATGGAATTCCAATCAACTACAGGTTGGATGGCAGTTTATTTGATCCCCGCCGGCTTCGCGCCAAGGCCAAGTCTAGCACTACTGCAGTGTTCGACCTCCATTATGCAGACGATGCCACTCTTCCCTGAATGTCCATGGTCTGCAACGTAACCTAAGCACCATGAATGATTCTTACCGGAAGATTTATTCATGAGCCAACCGTCGCCAGAATCCCCTCACACCGAACGCAACTTCCTGGTCGGTGAGGATCCCATCCCTCAAGTGGATTAGTTTACTGTATCTACCTGGGCGGTATTCTGTCTTCATCGTGCTCGATTACCGACGAGATTCAGAACTGCATCCGTCAGGAATTGTGAATCAAAACCAAGGTTGCGGTCTACTCGGTCATTTGTACAATATATGTACCCTGCTGTACGGCAGCAAGTTGTGGATACTTTACAGGGCACAGGGGCACTGCCTTGAGACCTTTCACATCAGGTGTCTCCAAGGAAAATTACCTAGAAGGATCGAGTCCCACATGTCCAAATCCTGCAGAGAGCAAACCTCCATAGCATCGAGGTACTCGTGGTGTAGCGACCGATCCGCTACATCGGTCACATCATTAGAATGCCGGAAAAACATTTTCCACGACAGATTTTCTGTGGCGATCTTGCCTCTGGTCGACGCTTGCTGGGTGGGCAGAAAAAGTGATTTCATCTGCAGTCCACCCTAAAGACGTGCAACATCCCACCATTGAGTTTGGAGATCATAGCCACATCCAGGAATGTACGGCGTACATCCTGTCATCAGGCGGTCGATAAATTTGGAACTCAACTGCACTCAAGCCTTTGATGAACGCCGTCAACGTACGCATGATCGGTTTAAACGACAACCTCTCCAACCCTGTTCTGGTATATTATGCCCCACTTGTGGAAGAAGTTGCGCCTCTGACTTCGGCCTCCGCTCCCACCAAACGAAGCCACAGGCGGCGCAGCATCACATAGTATTCAAATTTTGCAGAAGAGAAAGTCGTCATCGAGCCTGATGGACGTCCAGAAAGAACAAGCGAAACTTTTCGCAAATATTTGCTGATAGGCCAGTAGAGTCACTGCGTTGGTTGAACCGTTCTACTCTTCTCGCTGGAGTGGATCTGACCAGATGTGAATCTACGGAAGGCGAGCCACCCGCCCACAATATTTGCTTGCCCATAATTAACTCGTTCAGCCGGACGCAAAATGTTACTTCTTGACCGTTTCCAAAATATTTTTGTTTCAGCCTATGAAGCTTGGCCAGACCGCTTCCCGCGCCATGCCAATTTGTCTGGATGCAATACTAAAATGAACACTGTTCTTCGCGACCTGATCTTCAAACTTTTTGACAAAACTCATCGCAATCACAGGTCTGCGTATCGCAGACGACCAGGCGCGTAGCTAGAAATTTTGGTATGGGGGCAAGCAATATCCAAGTCTCAACATTTAAATATATAATCCCCCTTGTTTTTAAAGCATCGTCCATAAAATGTGCCTTTTTTGGCACTTCTTGTTGTGAATAATTCTGTTCAGATTGAAGCCCACAAATAGAAAGTCTGCTTTTATTGAATTGAGAAGTTTTAAAAGTTTGTTTTTAGTAAATTTCCAAGTTTCTACTTTGAATGAAAGCCACCATTTGCTCGCAAAACTTTCTTGTGAAAACGTTTGCGAACATCTTGATCCTATAAGTGCAAGATCTGCAGTATGCTTTTTTCAGCCAATACAGCAGTTGAGCAAGGAGTCATCGTGGCCGTCATTGTGATTGTGCTTTTATATTTGCACGCTTCTGATGTAAACCAACGCATGTTCAATCGATGCCGAGTAGCGACTTTGCTCTAAGACACAGACTCCTGAAGTAGGTCAACAAATTTGCGGGCATGTAGACTAAAACATGGATCTTGTCCAATTCTTGAGCGACTGGTTGACGTATGCAACAGATAATGGAAACGCTAGAGTCCCTCAACGCGTGCAATTTGACCTTCAACCGACCACCAATACACACTACTGGCGAAATTTTTGCATTTTTCCCGCCTTTTTTGTTCCCTTCATTATGCGTACCTCCCACATTTTTTGAGGGAAAGTATGTTTGTTTTCGAAGAAAATGTTTCGAAATACAACAAATTTGTTCCTTCGAGTTAGCTGAGCTTGAGAATAATTGCTGAGTTGTTGAAAAACGCGCCTGTGCTTCTAAAAGGTTTTGGAATAATTTTTTATTATTTTGGCAAATGAAACCAATTTTTTTGGCTTTTGTCGGTTACCTGAGCAGGATCTGCCTCCAATGTAGAGAAACAGCTGATGTTAAATATGTTCGAACAAACAATAAACTGGTCCAGCATGCAAAGTTCGCTGGTTTGAAGCAAGTGGATCGCTATTACTTTGCTTGAGTAGCACTAACACGTTTTATAAACAGCAAGGAATATAAGCTACTTCAGGCTAGAAGCATTTCAGTTACTGCCTGATATCCAGTTTTCATGAACTTGATTGAATGGGAGCAGCCGGAGTAGCGGCAGGGCAGGGGGGTGCAATAAAAAAGTTGAGGACAATAAAAATTTATAAAAAACAAAACAATCGTAAATCAATATGCTTGCTTCTGTTCAGCAACAATGTTGATATAAAAAATAATAACAGAAATTATAAAAAAAAACATTCTGAATTTTCTGGGTGGGCGAATAGCTGCGATAAATTTGTTTCAATTCGATCTTGATAAACCGTGAAGTTACCTAAGATAATGCTTTCAAAAAGGCACCTCTGTCCCCGTTGCTCCGCTTTTGAAAGGGCATGGGACAATGTTCCCTTTCTTCGACTTCCCTGTCCCTGTGTGCAGCTTTACATTGTTCCGAAGTTGGTTTCATAGTTGAACCGGGATATAACAAACGTCACTTTTCTTAAAGTTTCTATTTTTAGTGCCGTATTTAGACACATTAACGTAAAGTAAAGCGCCTTGCCAATCAGAGTCCAGTGTTGCGTGACCACAGAGTTTGCTGATTGTCGTACGCGAACATTGGAGCTTCGTCGACACCATCAGACATGCAATATGTTTGTCAGCAAACAATTCTGCCTTGCGCCACTGCAAATTTATTCCAGATAAAGTTTACCCGCCGCAAACAGTCCATGTGTTTGTTGTATGATAAGTGTTGAGGTCGTAGGGTCGGCAGAAAGGAAAAGGAGAGGGACCGTGATTCCCCCATTAGGGTTTCAAGTTTTGTTATACGCACGCAATCCACAGTTATGTGAAAAAAAAGCTTTCTGCTATCTCCGCGCCTAAAAGGTAAAAGTTGCATTTGGAGCAGTGCAACGCAGTAGAGGTGTTTTGTCAAGATGCTCTACAGCAGGACTTCTGAAAATATTTTACTAAGGGGTACAAAGACCGATACTGGACTCCCGAGCTCCATCCGCCCTTGTCGAAACTTGTACAGCCTGTTTACATAGTTATTCTAACCAGAATGTAGATAAAACAACTCCCCTGCTAAGATTCATAGATTCATTTTTATATTGGCAGCTGGCTTAAACTAGTAGTAATTTTGGGCTTGATTACAGAAAAACTTAGCGTGCGTACCTTCATTCTCACGGGCCCCATTACTTACCTGGCCTGGCTAAGATGTACCTCTTGTGCTCCCTCTCGTAGGACCTGCTGTACAGACATGTTGCATGCAAACAACAGTCAAGTTGAATGTAGGGGGCATCTCCTGAACAGCCATTTCAAAGGGTGACAACATGTTCAGAAGAGGTTTTGGGGCATCCCAAATGAAATAAAACTAGGCCACTTGCATAATGTATTTGGTTTTGCTGTTTTTTTGTATTAGATTTTTCGTTTCTTAAATACGCTTTTTGTCAGTTCATGTTACTCTCACTTTACGTTAACGCATCATTTCGTGTTATCACCGTTCTGACGCCTGATGTAGTGTATAATATTGCTAATTTACTAATGGCGAGAACAGATCAAAGTACAGCATGACAACAAATATACACGTTGCTCCAAGTAACATCCAAACGTTAGCTCAAGTACAGTAGTGCACAACTGCTCGAAAAGTAGGGTGAAGGACAAAACTTCAGCGTCGCTTTACGAGTGATACTCGTAGACACAAATCTTTTCAATTCTGCTTTTATCTTCCTCCTGTATGAATGATAATGCCAAAACCTCTTTTGTTCAGGTTCCTTTTGGGTATAATTTTCTGTTTGTTTGGTTTGTACAGCAACGTGAACTTGCAACCACTTTCTTGCAAAGTTTTGTTGTAAATTTGTTTTCATATATTAGACTTTCTCTTGTTACATGCGACACTGGAAAGTCTCTCATTTGACATTGTTGTTGTTTGTTATTGGTGAGTCTTTGGCTGTTGCTTTGATTTGGCGTCAAGGATTTCCCTTTTTTCAACGTTTGAATTTACAGTAATTTTCGATCTTATAATTTCGAAGAGGTGAATATTGCTTTTCTTCCTGCTGTCCATTTATAGCCTCGCCTCTGTAACGTTATTCCATCCTTTTATCCCAACAGGTAGGCTAAGTCGTTCAAAAGCAAAAGACCAGCTATATGAACAACACAAAAGCTTTGCTTTGTGGAAGGGAAATGGTGTAGGTTTAGTTCTACAACGTAAATGCAACATCCATTTTTGTGAGGCACGAAAGAAGTTCTATCTAAATGGAAGATCTTCAAAAAATATCATCAGATTGAAAATGGGAACACTTTCTTAAATACAGTCAGTTAAAATAATTGACAACATTGCAGTTCGCCATATAAGAGCTAGGCGTTTTGTTCACGACAGGAATTTTCTCAGTTTCACACAAATTTAATAAGGCACACTGAGAGTGAAAATTGTGGCGAGCTATCCACTTCTATGATTTAGAACTTTCAAAAAGGCATGGTATCAATGAACTGAAAGTATTCCTTTCGCTTTCTAAAAAATGGAAAAATTAGCCATACCCCTACAGTTATAACGGCACAAGTCATCTGCTACAGCGTAAGTCTTGTACAAACACGAGTTTGTTACTTTTAGCAACAGTTACATACGTTTTTCAGCAAAGAAGAAAAGATCTTTCTTCCTCGATCCTCACGTATGTGCATGAATCTTGGATATTGACTGCAACAGTGGTATAAGTGGCAGTGATAGGACTTTGCAGAGTTTACAGCGTGAAGCTTCACGACAAAGTGCGCAGCTGTAAAATTCATAAAGCTCTGAATGTCGACCCACTTCTCCGAATACAGTAATCTCAGCTACGATGGTTCGATCATGTGACCAAAGTTCCCCAAGAAAGATTCTCGAGGCGAGTCCTGTACTGGCTACACACACGGGAAAGCTGCTCAGTGGTCAACCAACGACCAGGTGGAGTGTCTATATCTCCGACCTTGTTTGGCCCCGTGTTGGTGTGGCCCTGGGCAGTAAAACTATCAGATGTTGCTGAAAACCGTGAGCTATTTCCGGTCCTCACAGAGCTGCTAGCTCCGCAAACTTCTCCAGAGGAAAAGCGAGTGTGAAAATGAATGAAATGATGTTGTTGGTGTACTTGCACTAATTTTGATAAAAAAGTAGTGGCGGAGTTTAGACCCAGGTAAAGCATACTGCTATATCCGAATCATGCAAAGACTCATTGATATTCGGTCAATTTCTCCTATTTTGCTTGAAACTTCATTAATTTCACAATGTTTTTCCAATACCAGAAATCAATCGGCGAAAAATAAAATTTTCGGTATTGGATTTCACACCGTTTGGGAGTATTGAATTGGAACCAGCCAGTTTTCATCAGAGATTTATCGAAATCGTTGCGTTTTCACCATCTCGGTGCAAATTACCCATTTTTTCCCTGATTGTTTTTCAGCAATCCGTACCTGTCCAAGATACCATTCCACGGTGCTTTGAACGGACGACTAAAGAGAACACAGTTTGCAACCGTTCTCGGAGATTCGTCTATAACGCAGGTCAGCTGGTAATAATACGCTGGGACAGAGCACAGCGCAACTGCGGCAACTCAACCGCTACGTTTGCCAGTCTCGTCACGCGACCTCGTGACTGCTTTAAGATGGGTGCGATTTCAAAGCCTGAAATCAACAGCTTTGATGGGGTCTTAAATTGACTGAGTGCGTTACACTAATTATATATGCAGGGGCAGTGGCGTGCAGAGGTCCGATGATGCCCGGGGCGACTGCTTGATTGGATGCCCCACTCCCAAATTATGGTATTGAGCAGTGGCGTATGGTGGTCAACGCTTTTTGTGACGTCACAATATGACGTCATTCACGTTTGCAAAACAACGTTTTGGCGAAGTTTGTTGACGCAGCATGCATATTCAGGGACGCCAGAGCAGCGGTAGGGAAGCAGTCCCATCGCCATGTAGGGCTTTTGTGGGCTTCCCCCCCCAAACAAAGCTCCAAGCCACCCCAAATTGAATTATGAAACACTATAAGTCGGTGGAATTTTTATCAAATTTCAGAATGTCAAGCCCCTCTGTAGAAAAAGGAAGGGGGGCAGTAAAACAGTTGAGGGCAGTGGAAACTTATAAAAAAATCGTTACCAATTATGTTTGTTTCTATTCATGAACAATGTTGACCTCAAAAATAATAACGGGAATTATAGAAAATCATTCTGAATTTTCTGGGTGCCGGAATAGCTGCATTAGATTTGTTTCAAGTCGATCATGATAAACCATGAAATTATCCATGATACTGTTATGAAAAACAGTGGTGTTGGAGGTGGTGATGCAGGGGTTGCAAGCGCACCCACAAAAGTTTTGATTTTCTGAAAATCTTGGCAAAAGCCCTGAAAATCCGGGTAAAAATGGCGCCCAGCGTTTTTGACTTCAAAAAATGGCGCCCAAGGTTTACATAAAAACACATGAAAACCTTTTTCTGGAGGTTACCAAAAAAGAGGTGTTCATAAGCTTGTGGAAGAAAATTTGTAGGCAAAAGTTTCACAAAAACTTTTCGGGCAAGTTTGGGGAAACTCGGGCAAAATTCTTCTCACCCCAAAAATTTGCCTGCTCCTACACCTATGATGGAAAGGCACCGCCGCCCCCGTTGCCCCTCTTTTGAAAGGACAGAGGGGGAAATGCCCTCGCCATGCCTCCATTCTCCGGCGTCCCTGTGCATATTATTCTACACGCACTCTCTTTACGCGTTGATGTAGGCTACAATGTGTCACTGCTATGAACATAAATTATCAGCGGTCCCCTAAGACAGAGCAGTTCACAATTGCAAAAGTATCCGGCAACGCGTGAAAACAGGGGAGTAGAACACACTCAGTGCTACGTCAGCGCAGTTCACAACTGCAAAAATACAAGGCTGCGCGAATATTTTGTCGTATAGCAATCGATCAGAAGGTATGCGGCTTGGATGGCGGACACCCCGGGTTAACAATTTGAAACTTGCTAAACTACACAAGAATTGAGAATGCGCATGAAGTGCGCAAGAAAGTTTTCGTTTTTTATTATGTGGCTGTTATATGTACAATTACTAAGGGGAAAAAAGATACGGGCTTGTGTGAGCCGTTATGATCAATCCGCCTGAAATGCCATATTAATGAGGAAGCTCGAAATGAAGCACATATTGCAAGCACAGTTGTGCGACTGTATCAACACAAAAAACGAAATGGGAAACTAGTGATGCATCATAGAATCAAAGAGGACAGTTGTTAGTGTGGTTTTGAAATTTGGCTCAGAAATTTAATTAAACGTCCGTAATTATCATTCTTCAGTGTTGATGTAATTGAACCCAACCAAAACAAACCACCAGGTTTTTTGAAAAAGCCCACTTAAAAAAAACAATAAAACCAACCAAAATCCCACTCCTTCATTTGCCTTTGAAAAATATATTATGAAGCAAAAAATAAAATAAGCAGCAGACTTGTACAGTTAACTGTACGTTTTTTAATGAAACAAAACGAAAAAAATAATATACACTAACACTATATAGATGCTGAAGTAGCAGGGCATGTACATAAATTTGACGTGAAACTGCAG
>JGI24158J21664_10003570_pt1 | contig 19595 bp, 9 predicted proteins | sample Ectturendosymbi3_FD_21664 | JGI IMG/M metagenome (IMG submission 21664) | reverse complement strand
TTACGAAATTTTGATTGTAGTCTTGAGTTTGTTTTTTCTCTGCTGTTACTTCAGCCTTTCAACTTTTCACCCGTAAGCTTTGCTTGCAATTTTCAGGTCTGAGGATGCGTAATTTTACGTGAAATCGATTTCCTATTAAACATTTGCTGATCGATTCCTTGCTTACACCCATCGTGGAAAGTACATACTTGATCTAAGACAACTGTTAAACTTTTCGGTCTTACACTCTCGCCTCAGTTTCAAAAGTTATAAAGAGTGTGCCATTTGTTTCGGATAACAAGTTTTTTGAGATAATTGTTGGTGAAAGCACACACTAAACTTAATTTCAGTCAGCATACTCACAATCGCAAATCTACATTCTTTTTAAGTTTGACGCCCTAGGGTTCACGAAGTGATATTGAATATTGCAGTTATTCTCTCCAGCAACCTAGCCTGAAATTGACAGCAGAAACATTAGACAAGGAATGTTTTTGCTTTTCCAATCGGGCAGTAGTAGCCTGTCACCACCAACAATCTCCCATAACATAGTTACCTTGTAAGCACAGCGTGCCGAAAATGGCATATTATAATCTAAACGCATAACCCATTTCCTCTGCGTACCATCACTGCATGCTGTTGCGAGAGCTCTTTCAGGTTGCTTTGGTAGGGATCTGTGCTAATGCTCGTTACAGCATCGTTGTATGTAGAGTAATCACACATATACCCAACGTTTTCTGAAAGTTCCCGAATGAATGTTTGAAGCTTTTTTAAATGAGGAAGAGTTGCGAACGTTTCACCACACGGAAAAATCGGTAAATCAATCCTATTTGGTCAAATCCTATATGCTCTATTCTGCAAAGCTGCGCATTCAAAAGACAAAGACAATGCATGACACTGACGATGCACTCTGGGCTGTAGGCCTATATGCTGTTTCACTCTAAAAATGAATATACGAATGTTTCTAGACCTACAGAACAAATCTTAAAAGTAGATGCATACCTGACAGAATGATTTTTAAGTGAACTATGCCTGGTCATTTCCTTTCCTCACCGGCTGAAAAAAAGAAAAACTGAGCAGAGCGTAGCCGATAAACCGAGTTGTGCAACAAACGTCTAACGCCTTGCGCGAAACCTCACTAAAAATCCGCTAAATCCTTAAGATGTGAAAAGATAGAACCTCCGCATCGTGCTGGAAGAAGACTGTGGTATTGTTTTTCAGCCAATTTCAAGCAAAAACGCTGCTGCGAAAACACGAGTAGCAGAAAGAACTGCAGTTTGCGAAAAACGCAGACTCTTATCTTCATAAAGCTTCATTGATACAACCTGCAACACTGAGAAACGGTGGATGGAGAGTTTCGGACAACCCACTTAATCCGGATTGAGGTTTACTAAGCCAATTAACCTGTTAGTCCGTAACGAGTAGGCCGATTATGTCGGAACCAACAAGAAACGGAAGAATATTTTTTTTTCTTGCGTATTCGACGGTAAGTGCAGTCGAGGGCAACGCGAAAATGATCCGACGATCGTTGATGCGCAAGCTGTTCTCTTTATAGAGCGCAACTAATCTCCCAAGAATTTCAAGTGCAGTTTGTGTAAATGTACGATCCCCTTGCCGTATTGAGTAGAAACTGTAAAATGACGCACGAAGTTGTCACGTGACAACACAGCAAAGCTTGAATTTCACAACAGCCGTTTTCAAGTGCATCTCGTCTGCAAAAATCAGTGAAGGGTTTGCTGACCAAATGTTCTTCGCAGATATGCTTTGTCGTAAGCGCTGTTTGGATTTCTGTTGGCCATGGAGGGATTTAATTTGAAATAAATCGCTGATATTTTAAAAGGTGGCATGTGCGGAATTTAGAGTCAAAAAAACGAACAAACCCGCTTTTGTCAAGACCAGGGTTTTTTAAGTTGTTTTAGAACCTCGATCCGGGTCCCTAGAATTGAAAATCGGATACTCAAAATCAGAGAAAATTATCATCGAGTCCCTAGAATCAGATAAAACCGGGTCCCTGGAATCAGAGAAATCGGGTCCCTACAGGTCGATACCGCGAACCTCACATTTTCCTTTAAAAAAAACCTGGTCAATACCCAACTTTAATGTTTCATAATTCATCACCGTCTAATAGGCAAAGCTGTTTTCATACGTTTGTTCAAACTTTGGAAATATGGCTTCCCTGTAGGTGCGCAAGCCTTGTGGAGCTTAGAGCGCGTGGAAGGTGTACATCACAAACCGGTCGCATCGCGGTTTTTCGACAAGAGACTTACTTCATGACTTGACGGCAAAGTACTCGTGTGCAAAATCACGGGATTCCCCTGACGGAGAGTCAAACTATGCAAATCGTGTTTTGCGTATCAAGCCTATAATATTCAAGCAATAAAGACAAACTACAGTGCGGTGCGCATCAGTTTGATAAAATCCGTCAAAACCTTTGGAGAAACTTGAGCACTAAGATTTGGGTAGAACTCAAGCTCCAAGCCTAAGCTCTACTTCTACACAGAACAGGTGCGTCTTTACACATATTTAAGATGTAAGTCGACCAAAAATTTGTGTAAAGAATTTGTTTAAATCACACTTTTCAAATGTATTGATTCACTCAGCCACATTTGTCAGATCGTCGGAGCAGACTGAGTTTTAACCCTTTATTTCTCTAGCAATGCCACACGTTTACTGCACTGGTATCTGTTATACTATACAGTCATTTGACGAGTAAAATACAATTCTTAGTCAAAGCTTATTCGGCGATTTATTTGCTAACCGTCCAGACAAAACTCTGTACAGTACTACTACTCAATGACCGCAAAGCGCAACGCCCGAAAACTACATCTTAGCAAGTGTATTGGATAAGCCTGATACATCGCCATCCGAACGCTTGTCTCGTCAGTGGATCCCTGTTACTCCGGCATACTGACACGACGACGTGCCATTTCACACGAGAAGCCGAAATGTCGAGTTCCTACAGCGCTGCCTGTAGCAGTCCACCGACCAACACAAGTAAGGGAATTCCCCCGAAGTGTGAGTGACTCGAAGGGCCTTGGCCGACAAAACGCATACCTGAAGATCGGAGACGCCAAAAGCTTTAGCGAAAGTACGAAATCAATAAATGCCTGCTTAAATAATACCTGCCTGCTGTCTTCTGGGAGCGCGATGACGTACACTGGCACTTTCATCCGGGTAACTGTTCATAAGGGGGTTGTGCTACGTGTGAGATAAGCAAACTGTTTCAGAAATGATCAAATATGCATTTGAGCGTGAGATTTTTGTGTAGGCCAAAGCGAAGATAGACACAATATTTCAGGATGTCACGAAGCTGATGAAACGCCATCAGACCGACAAATCCAAACTTCCACAGGTCGACTTGTTCGCAGCGCGACGGAATAATATTTGCACAATTGAACGCGTCATTCACCCGGAGCTGCGTAATCCGAACGACTTTACAACGCAGAAAGCGGCACTGGCGAAGCGTCAGATGTAGCGCGGTAATTTTTAGGAAAGCAAGCAAAGCTGATGAATGATTCGAAGTGACCTAGAGGTGAGGTCGTAGTTTTCTCCTGCGTGGCAAATGCTAAGAATTCGCATTTATCGCTCGCTGAATGTCTGCACTGAATGCAGAAGTTTGCGTGTGACGTCACTTTATGCACAAAACATGTTGGTGGTAAAATTTTGCTTGGAGTATGAACGGAAATCGAAACAATTTTACGTTTAAATTGCTTTTTTCAGTGCAATATAAAATTTTTCACAATTTAATGTGGAGTTTTTTTTCAAATTTTGCACTACAAGATGTAAAGACTATTGTGATTCATGATATCTTCAAAACGTCACTCGGTTTTAGTTTTGCTAAGTTCCCAGTGCAAACTCTGTCTTACAACTCGGATTCTATTTGTATAAGCGCTGATGGTGCCTACGTAGTTGGCGAATTATAAAGCCTACTCTGATAAGGTCATAATTTCTGATTCTTAGCTGTGAAAGGGGTTCCTTGCATAGATAGCGGCTTTACTTTTTGATGGTTAATGCCGTTTATAAGATTATTCCATATCAAATCAGTGACAACCCTCACAAGAAATCCAAGTTGCAGATAAATTTACTTGTTTATTTTTCCAGGTTTAGAAATACACAAAAAGTGCTTATGATCAGGGATGTGCAAATGAGAAACTGAGTCTTCTCCAGACTCTTGATCAAATTTTTACGATTGATGGTTTAGCGTATAAAAAATGGTTTAGAAAGTGTTTGATGATATAACGTGACTTGTGTTTAATTCAACCCTTTTAATTTTAATTCGAATAAACGTCACATACATTTTTCAAGAAAGCAAACAAATCTTTATAATTATTTTCAGCGAAAGATAGGTATTTACTCTATCTCTCGTAATCCAATCGAGATATTTGCGGCTGAGTTGGTGAAACACTTCATTTTGCCTCTGCCCTCACGGCTCAAAGCGTCGAGATGAGGTTTCTGTTTTAGGAATTCCTTCAGTCTGTGACACATTCGACAACAAATAATTTGAACTTATCGGAGAGTAGTGACTCCAGTCAGTCACTGTTTCACTGTCAAGTTGATGGAGGAAAAGTCACGCTGAGACATTTCTTTCTAACAAGCGACTGATGGAAGCCCTTTTACGTTATACGTGGGAAATGGATAGTAACTCATAATCCAAAAAACAAACAATGGTAGGTGAAAGGAAACGCTAAACCTGAGCCTAAACAACCCTAACGCTTGAGCTCAGCCCCTAATCCAAGATTAGGTGTCTTATTTCTAACACTGCTTTTATGATTAATTTTTTTCTGTCCTGTAAGATTGTGCTTACCAATACAACAAATTCCGGTTCAGGTTGTGCTTCGACAATTTTTGTTTGTCGATTAAAATGTCTATGTAGCTCTCAGGTTAAATGCTCACTCGTTTTCCAGCCTCGGATTTCCAGTTGACTCGACTGCAACCAACGTGATGCACAGATACAGTTATCGCGCAACTTAAACAATATTTACTGGACCGCACATTTTTCTTGCAAATACTTTTCTGAACTTAGGTTAATTCACAACCACCAACAAGACTTGCAGCTTCTCATGAACAAGGCCCACCTGCAATGAATTCTACCTTAGAGCAATATTTCTTAACTTGCAGTGGCCCTAAGTTATGGAGTTCAGTCCCTTGAAAATATAAAATCTGCTTCCGCGGTTGCATTCAACAGGCCTCACAAAGAAGTACTCTTGTTTGAGCTTGGATGACTACACAAGGTATGCTTGTTTTATTGCATTTGTTCATAAACGGTGCTGTTGGTACCGGCTGTTGTTTACTCTTCTCATGCGTTATTTCGCACCGTTTCCTTTGCTATAGAAATAGGCATGAACGTTTCAACCTTTTATTGTGACACTCCACATGCAGTATTTTGACTTGACTTTGCCTTTTGCTGTATTACCTTGTCCTGTATATAACACCTTCATGTTGTTGCGTCTTCATGTGTCAATTTGTTTTTTTCTTACTAACAATAGGGCTGCCTGATAACCCGATCAATTGGTCTTTTGTCGACCCACTCTGCCTCATTCAGAAACAGCTCTCCAAATGTAAACATTCTCAGCGAAATTTTAATTTGTTCATATTCTGTGAAGATCAATTGCTTCATTGCGGGCCTGGTTGTAATTGAGTTAACTGGATTCATTGTATAATTTATTATGATTGTGTATTGATAACGGAGTATGAGTCACACAAATACAAGTAGAAACTTGAATTTGTTCGTTGACAAGATGTAATGGTCAGGGTAGGAGCGAAAGCATCTCACTTCTTCCCACCTGATTCGACGAACAGGCTTTCACGGCGTCCGTCCATGCTGACGTATGCGGCTACTGTAAAATCATGCTCCCGCAAACTTTTCAATTTACAAAACATTGCTAATTGTATTATTGAAAGTGTACGGACACAACATTCAGGAACGTATCCAATCGTACATGCAGACAAAATGTTTTATGGAACGTGTTAACGTTTAACCTTATTTTTGCACTTTTTTCTCGCCCGAACATTTGATTAAAATCGAAATACACTTTAAATTTCGAATTTGCTTATATCCCAATCTAGTTGGGAATTTGTACGAAATGCTGTGTCATTTTGACACATAAACGTGACTGTTCGGTCGAAATCTAGTCAAGAGCATTGTTTGCTCGAACAGTGAAGCTCGTTTAAGTGAGAGTTTGTTGCGAGAGTTTAACGGATTGCTCAACGTGAGCCTTACATGTATTTGACGCTAATAGTTTGTACTCTTATGAATTATCTATCGACGCGATTCTTTATAAGTGTCGGGCGCATCCTTTCAACAACAGAAATTATCTGCTCGAAAGTTTAAAAATGCCGAGAAAATTTTCTTCAGCGGAAATAAGTTTAGGTAATTTCATGTTATGTGCAATTTTTTTACCGCAAAAGAACACGAACCCGTTTGAAGATAATTGCGAAATTAATATCGGTAAACACAAAGCATTCTAGGAGGGTGGCCTTATCTCCTGCCTCAATTGTCATTAATCATTTTAGGTTCCCGAGCTGGCGGGACCAGGCATTTGTTTGTTTCTGGTCCAATCGCTGCAGTCGCCTCCCTTAATCAACGGAAATAAGTTTGCTGTCATCGCTTGTCCGACCAAGGCATTCTAGAGTGGTCCGACTCGCAGCTTTTTCCTGTGCCGTTGAAAGGAAGTCACGTCATCTCTACTAGCACAAACAAGAGTTCACTCTGTCTTTTCATGAGTTCTTCACTTCTGTCGAAAACCAGGATGCGCTATGAAATTTCTTCGAAATAGTTGCCATAGCCTTAAATATCATACAAGGAGATACGGTCCACAGACGTGCTGGTAAACCACGCAGAACTTAAAGTCTACGCAACCAGCAAGGTTTTCATCACTGAACTAAACATCGTTGGTGGTATGAGTTTCACTTCGCAGTGTAGTCTTTGCAATTTGCACGTTGTCGAATGAAATCGTGCGCTACGACCGGACCAAGGATAAAATTGCAAGTTTTTTACACAATTCAAAACTGAACCACATCTCACAGCTGAAAGCTTGTTAGGCCAGAAATATCCGTTAAAATCAGGTCCTACAGCTCGATTGCTGTATGTTGAAAATGCCAATCCGCTTCTCATCTGCCTTTCCCGCTTGTATGCTTCAGCTGGTTCGTGGTATATAAGTGAAAAAGAAGTGACCACTTGTTTTAGAAACATCAACGAAATCAAATGATTTCGAAATCACGCTGAATGCTCAAACTGTGCCCAGAAAAATCCATTGCGATTTCCTGCGTCACTATCTTTTGGCTAGTCACTATGAAACAGATGTTTCATAGAATTAAAATGCATAGATATGGTCTTCGCACCTTTACAGCCGATCACACCGGTATGGAAATGTTTTGGGCAAATGTTACCTCGTGTACTATTTATTTTACAGAAAATATAATATACTTGATGTTTATTCAAAATCAATAGCTGGAAGAAACAAACAGCACTTCTTGAAAACGTATTTTCAGACACCGTCTTTCTGCATGTAGAATTTAAAGGTTTTCCTAAATTTACCGAAAACCTCAAGAACGAATGAAAATTTTTTTGCCTGTTTAGTGATCGTCAGGCACATGCTTAAATGTCTATCCGCGGCCTCAAACGACGAGGTTTGTTTGTAGAGGTTACCTTTCCAATTCAAGCACAGTTTTTCAAAGAATCCACTAAGCGCCGAGGTTGCGACGCGCATGATGATGAGCGTGCAAGTGGTTTTGAAACAGACTGCCATAAAACGGTTTCACAAACGGCAACGCAAGCATGTAGTGAGCTGTGTTGGCTTTTGTGTAACCACGATGCAGCTTCAAATTCAATAAAGCACTTTGCAAACCTTTTTTTGACGTTTTTCAAGAAGCTGTTTGAATTGAGGGTTTCACGATCCAAGAAAAGTTAACGCCAAACCGAAAAACAGGTTACTCTCGAAGAGTCTAAAAACAAAAACGTGGATCCGCAACGTGTTCCGGCGATGCTATAAGATGGCGGGCGCTGCTGAAAACGATTCCGCGTTTTTCCTCAACACGAATCCACACAACCCAAGTTGCCAATAAACCGAACAGGTTGCTTCGTGGCAAACTTCCTTGTTATGATTGAGTAATTTTACACAGCGAAAACAACGTTCAAACGTTAATGCCTCCAGCACGCAGGAAGAAGCATGAATATCATTTTACCGACAGACAAGCGTGTAATTGCGTTAAACAACGCCAACGCCATAAATTATTTAACCATCCACCGCAGCGAGTGTCCCTTGGCCCGAAAGATGACGCGCGCGGCGTTACAAAAAATCCGATTAATATGTGCAAGATAATGTCAGCTGGATCTCCATCACTCGCTCCCGGGTGCAGACCGCGAGAACTTGGCGCTCATTTTACCTTACAAAGGTCGTGCTGATGGCGGCGCCCGCAACAGGCAAGGAAAGACAAGAAACAAGATTGAGTACGGGAAGAAGCCGCTTCCTTCAAATATGGAATGCCACTCCCTCACGGCTTCAAGTCATCTGTCTTCATGTTGGCAACGGAGTACCGCGTTGGCTTGGCTTATCGCAAACGACACGAATGGGAGAAAACGGTGTGAACAGAAAAGTGGGTGACGTTTCAAAGCTGTCATATTANATGGAGCTGCGAGCAAGAATCGAATTTCAATTCGTGGCAATCGCNAACATTCATTATCACACTGCGGCAATTTTCTACCATCAGAAATTTATTAGCAGTTGCAAAGCGGCGGCGATGCACGCGAGCAATCAAAACTACAGGTCGGGAGGCCTGGTTTGTGCTCTCTCAGTCTGGTTTCACATTGACAAACGTATAAGTCAGCTTACGTTTATGATGGCGAAACGAGGTATCACGGTTTTGACAAACGGTAGTGAAACCGAACGCACGCAGCAGATCGGATTCCACCGGAAACAATTCACCGCATGGAGAGAAAGTCCCAATCTTACCCGAGTAATGGAAAATTTAAGGGATTTTTTGAAAGGGATTCAAAAAAACATTGATCAGTGGTTCGCTAATAGCTGGTGAGCAACCACAGTTTTTGTTTTATAAAACCAAGGATGTTGTGGATTTTTAGGCGAGGAAGCATCTAACGGTCATGGTAGTTTGAGTGCAGGTTAAAACATAGGCGTGTAAACACCTCAAATCCCTTCATGAACAAAACTTCTCGCGTCTCATCTGCTGCACCGTTCCCTGTCGCAACCCTAGCTTCTTATCTTTGCTTGTAGTCGGTCTGGTTTTCCGGGACGAGTATAAAGCACCTGATCGGGACAAGGCACCCAAAACCGAGACTGTACCGGTCGCGTCAGGACGTAAAGTCAACTTATAGGCTGCAGGCCAACGTTAACGTTTAAATTTTTGGTCCCAGCTACGAACGCCGTCAAATTTTCGTGGTGAATACTTTGTGTTTCAACTGGTTAAGGAATACAAAAAGCTGCTAAATATCCCAAAGCAACTGATACACTACCTTCTGTTAAAATTTTGAATATAGAAGTGTTTCTATTGAAATGGTCGTGTGAGCCCCGTTAAACTCTGATTCGCGTAATGCACCTTCGTCAGTTACTTGAAAATATTTTTCTGGAACTTACGTGGAGTTGCCCAAACCAGCAATGTTGATTTTAATTTTTTTCTATTAACTGCCTACAATGTAGCTTTACGTAATTTACTGCGGCAGGTGATTTCAAATACGGAAATGACAAACCATATCACTGTAGATTCATTTCGACATACAAATCTCTTTTATCAACTCACAAACTGTTCGGCGAACCGGAACAAAATCCTAGCGCTAACTTCAAGTTCTGCGACGACACAGACACAGAAACAATTATTTCTGGTATTTCTTAACAAAGTTTGGGCTTTTGCAACGGAGGTTTAAGTTTAGCACTTTCGTTGCCATAAAACAAGACTTAAAACAGCATCAATCATCCGATTGGTCGTATCATTCTCAACAAAATATATGCAAAATAATTACTGAAGCGACGCAATACGATCAATGCAACATCCAAACAAAATTTTCGGTATTTTCGCACCAACACGCAGCATTCGCGCTCTTAGGTACAGGTATTTTTACTTGTTTGAAGGTGCTTCTTATAACAAAAGCCAAGGGTGAGCAACTTCCAACTTAGCCCTGTTTACATTTTGGCAGACAAAGTACTCGATACCTTGCTGGTGGGAGACAAAACCTTATCTCCTGCTCTACACTTTTTTTCGAATTAATTGGTATCTCGGCTACCGTATATTTGCAGATTTGCGTGCAACTTGTAAATGATGCCGCTAATCCTTCTGTTGTTGTGCCCTAAGCAGAATTCTGCAAATCTTGCATTTGTTTTGAACGCGANAAATCTGCAGGTATTTTTTGCTTCAACAGCATTTTGCACCAGGAAAAATATACAGACAAGCCAATGCTCACCTACCGATCTGTAAAGTCACTGTGGACATTCAGGAGCGCTGTTTCAACACTTAAAAAACTCGTATTTGTGGAACCATTGGCATTGTATATTTGTATGCTATTATTTTTCACAGAAGCAAATTCTTGTTTTTTTTTATTTTTTCCTCGTTTGATTTACTGGACACAATATTGCATTTTTGCTTGAGTTGACATCAACAATAGACAAATATCATGAAAATCAACACAAGTTAAATCATGTGCTGATCTCCGACTGGACAGATTTTGTTGCCATTCAAAGTAGTAAACAAGCAAAAAAGTGGGTTTGAAGCAAACAAGCATCAGGCAAAAAAGTGAGTTAAACTGTTGATATTTTTGTTCGCTCATAAAAACTTCAACCGAACAACACAATCGCCCTAAACATAAAACCTAACCTATATTACCCAAAAACGTTTTCTCTGCCTTGTAAGCCGCTCCCGCTAAGCAAATAGAAACCACGTACACATCGGAATTTTACTTCTTTTCAACCAGAATGAGTTGAATGAGTGACCAGGCACGTGTCTTGAAAATAAATTACAGATAACAGATCATTCGTTCGTCACGCAGAGCCCCAACGAATGCTGGCGCTGACGCGTGTATGCACGAGTTTTGCCGTTTTCAGAACGATATTGACCAACATACAAAGAGCTTTGTTTGCAGTGACGAAAACTCTCCTAATATCTCGACAAAGTGGAGACGGTGACCTCGTGGTATCGGCATGCTTGTAATAAATACTGCAACCAACTTCGATATTGGCCCTCGTCAAAGCGAAAAAGGCTTGATATACTATACCTTAGTAAATAGTTGCAAGTAAACTTCTAACCGTTCTGTGATTACTTGTTCGCTGTAACCAAGTAACACTTTAGCTTTCGGTTTTGCTGGTCAGCCCAAACGTGCAGCTCGGGCAAAACAGGACTATTGTCATCATCGATCCCATCTTTGGTGCTCCCTTTCACTGCAGACATTCTCTGCACATATTTCGCAACATGAAACTGAAGGTTACAAGTTACTAAAAAAAACACGTTTTCAAAGATCGCCAGCAGCTTATGCTACTGTATGAATTGAATACCAAACCAGTGCTAGGAAAACACGGTAAAAGAAGTTTGTCAGGTCACTGCTATCCTGGTAGAGGATTTACAGAGGGCGTTTTAATGTGTCATATACTAACTAGTATAATGGAAATCAGTTTGGAAAACACTGAAAACAGTCTTCGCAGTTCAAGCATTTTTCGCCGATTTTCCCATCCACGAAATACCTCCAAAACTCATCTACGTCACATGGCGTGTCGCATTACTGAGAGTTCAATTTGCGGATAGTGCGATCACATTGTGCTGCACAGTCGATTACATCGTATGGAATCCACGTAAGTGTCGTGAACCATCCAGACTAATCAGAAAAGCTTGAAAACTTTTCAGATAAGCCTTTTAAGAACGTAACCATTCCAGTTAACTCACGGAGAACGGACGTTTGAAAAAGCTCTATGGGATTCAGCTAAAGCATTTGACGAGAAAAGTGACACAGCCGTCAAAACACAGACATGGTTTCGATTTAATGTCGTTCAGCCGTAGACGCAGCAATCTTACCTGCCGAAACGGAACAGCCCCACATTTGCCGCAGCGCACGTTTTGCCCAATCTCTTGCTTTTTGCCAGGATCAGTATTTTCAACTCGAAAGGACTGGACTTCGTGAATTACGTGTTGTTCAAAACAAAGGACTGAGTTTTCGATTAACACAGATTGCCCACGTTAAAAATAATAACAACTAAACTCACCTTTTAAGACACGCGTTTCATCCGTAAATCAAACAAAGCCACCGACGGTGAAAATCTTTCCATAAAATCCCCATCACGCGTTTACAACTCCCTTGCCATTATTTCCTTCTCATTTTTCCTAACTGAGTATAAGAGCAGAAAGTTCCAATTTAGCAGTCATGTACTTAAGCGATTTTGAAATAGGCGTTTCAGAAGCTCAGCAGCTGAAAAGCTTGTGTGCCAGAGACAAGCCGGGTCGATAAGATCAAAATTCACTGGCGTGCTCCTATGAAAGAATAACAGCTTCTACCCGCACANTGGATTGTGACTGGAAAAAATCTGCGTCCATTCTGATTCACATTTTGCTGACCCGTGCTNAACGAGCTAACGCGCTTACCTTGATGCTCTCACTACCTCAGGCGCGTAGCTCAATGGTTTGGGTGTCCCGCGCTTTAGCAAGCCAAAATTGTGTGAGTCAACTGAGCAAACTTTACCCATGTTAAAGCAAACTTTGATTTAACTTTTGAACGTGAGCCAATCAAAGAAAAGTTTCCTATGACTGACTGCACTCGCATTTTGGCTGTCTTGCGATCCCGGCTGTATACTCAATGCCCAGAACGAAATGGCTAGGAAGACGGTTATTAAAATCTGTAATTCAATTGCTGGTAACGCTTGTGCAAAGTGAAAAATGATGAAAATTTTTCTTTCTAAGTAAAAACAAGTCCTTTCGTTTTCACCATGCGAGACAATTAATGTAGAAAAATTTTCTAATGAAGTTTCCAGTACCGTAATGATGGCAGCATTTTGTTGTTCGAAGCAGGTAGCGTAAGCAACGTAATCCACAATAATAAAATTTGGGTAGATAATAACGCATAGAAGCAAACGTCTTGCGTGCATCACAGAAATTGACTTCCCTTAGCAAATTTGTTAAATTTAAACATTGAAAAATTCGTGTATGTGTTATTATTTTTCTCCTGCTATATTTACATTCCTTAAATGCGTAATTTTGCTTCCTTGAACCAACGTTTTTAAAGTTGACTTCGGTGGCAGGCCACGGGCTGCGGCACAAGTTGCCGTAACAATTTTTTAATTTCCTTTCCCACCTTTACTTTTCAAAAAAATTAACAGAAGATGCATCGGCATGCATTTTGAAAACTTTTGTAAAGCTAGTCAAAATGCTATGTTAATCGATTCCAATAAGATGTTGCATTTGTTTCTTCTGGGCTAGTGTCATGGTAACTACAAAAGTTCACTGAGGCGCGTGTTTTTTTTTAATTTCAGGGAAAACGTTTCTGAACTTTGTTAGGTTTTCTGCTAGCTTCAATGTACACAAGATCTATTTTTTCTTTGGCTGTAACAGCGTTCGTCTCATCGCGGCAGTTGCTGAAATCTGAAACACCTGTCGCTATTCGCTGTAATCCTATCGGGTCCAAGCTACCGTAACAAATTACTTGAAGTAACAGTTTTGACTGCTAAGCCAGCTGCCACCCACCGTGTCCTATCAGAACGAAAGCACCCATTCTCCACTCGAGAAAAACCCGCGCTCTGGATGGACAAAGCTTTTCGACAGCACTTCTCGTCACGCAACAAAGGGCAGAGCTGTGGAGAGCCCGGCTCGATCAAACAAGACTAGTTGCTCCAACGCCCGATCCGTGCAAGATAAACAATTAGTTCCCTCTCCCTTGTTGCGTATTGCATGCAAAAAGCACAGATGCCACACGCCCGCATGTGATGACCTCCGGGTGACCCCGCTAACCTCGAAAGGTCTTCCGCCAGGCGGTGTCTTTGCAACAAGCGAGGAAGCAGGCGCCATTATAGCAGACGCCAATATTGATTTGAAATCAAACAAGTCTGCTTTCAAAGTATTTTGCTAGTAATCACTCGGCGGCAACTAGTAAAGAAAATATAAAGTAGGAAGTAGTTCAGGTAATACGGTTAGCAACTGCTGCTATCAAAAATTAATGGTATATATTTTTTACTTTGGACATGGCGACATTCTTAAATTCTGTTTATTGCCACAATTCTGTCTTAGTGCCTACCGTTATGCGTGGGGTGTTCGCAAGTTGCCCTGATGTTGGCATCTCTCTACATGTGTACTCACTTTCGACAGCGTTTAAATACATTTCAATAAAATCTCTCTTGGCGTTTAATTCATTCCCTTTACGCACTGTTGCTTGTAAAAAATGTTTTCGGTAGTGTATAAAGCATGTAAAAATACATCCATTTTTTTCTGTTTTCCAAAGCTCCACGATGATTTTACTGAGCACTACAAGATGGTTGATTGATTGCAAAAGCAATTCATTCAACAACAGAGTCACACACCCTGAAAAAGCAAGTTGATCTGAATCCTCTAAAAAGCGTTTCCAGCCATCTTAGAGAAATCTATCTCTTCTCAAAGCATAATGCAGGAAGTATCTGCTCAGTAGCAAAACTTACTCTACGTGGAAACGTCCGATACTATCTGAAACAATCAATCTGAAGAACAAGATCTGTTGCAGTCTAAACGTACAAGTGTTATTGTGAAGAAGAGGGTAAAAAAAATCTAGGTACCCTTTTGGAACTAAGTTTTACAGATGTTAGGTGCGTGTCACACTCGCCGGAGTGAAAAAAAGTAAGAGATAACTTTCGTTCTGCAAGGGCTTCAGCGAAAAGATTGCAACCGCAACATTTGGCTGTGTAGCGAAGCCTGGACTTCAATACGTAGCTCAACAGCACTGAGAAAGACTATGTTTGAGAAAGAAATGAGATTCACAGCATAAGCAACGTACGATGGAAAGCAATTACAAATGATCACTCTGAGCGTCCACCATAATTTCAGAAACAAGCACACTACCAAAAACGTTTTGATCGTATCGAGTTTTTGTACAACTGCCTACTTAACCCCAAGCAGTGGGTTGTATAAAGGCAAAGAACAATGAAAGGACTAAAAAAGTAAAAAAAATCTTCATGACAACTAACAAAAAATAAGCCAGGGTGAATTTAACCGTTTCAAATTACCACATCAATAAAATCATTTTTCAAAACCTGACAATAAAATCATTTTTTTATTGAAACATTGAAACATTGAATTGAAATCAAAACCTGACAATAAAATCATTTTTTTATTGAAACATTCAATGTAAATTCGTTTAATCATAGATTTTTGTGCTTTTGCTTTTCATATGAATTTGCAAGATTTCGAAGTTTCTGTCAGGTACTAAAGTATGGGCAGAGTTCACGAAAGCAAAACACACAGATTGGTTCGACTTGAAATCTCGTGATGTTAAGCTTCTTCCACTGCGTTGGTCAACCCTATACTAACGTTTCATTTGCGGCTTGATGTTTGGAATTCCTTAGTTCGTGAAATTCAGTCGGAGCAAAAAGTGAACTAACAAAGTATTTGCCGGAAATTACTCTGACGCATCCTTTTACACAAAATTTGCTTGCATTGGATGAGTTCTCATGCACGTTTGTATGTCGCAAAATTGTTGGCAGGGGTTTGGTTGAAATCGAAACATTACTCATCCGCAATAAAATGTGAGAAGAATTGAGAAACTGGGGTTAAGTTTAAGATTAATGAAGGTCACATGTACCAGAACTTCATTTTGTTAAGCACTTCCCCGCAATCATCTACTTGAAAAAAAAACAGTTCACATCACTGTAAGCTAAGGTCTGACTGCAGTGAGAGCATAAAACCACCCGAGCTGATCTTTGAATTTCCCGGCCAAAGGCGTTTCTCCGAAGACCACATTTCATTTATGCATTTTTCACCTACGCCAAAACAGTGAAATATATAGAAGTTCGCTTATCTGGATATGGTTTGCACCCGGCAGCCCGCAATGTTTTAGTTTTCAAAGAAAATTGACCTTCCAACTTCCTTCATCGCTATGTCCTGGGAATTTTATGGTATCATTTGCTTGAACGACACACCTCTGTTTATTGGAAACGGTTACTAGGCAAAAACAAAACTTCAATTCATTTTATAACGGACACTGGTCACGGTTTTTATAAGTATAGCTGTCGGGCTCAAGTCGGATTTAACGAGTGGGGCTTGAATATACGAGCCGTTGTGAGCGTGGAAAAATTATAAGGACAGACTGCGCAGCCAACATCCACCACCACACACACAAACTGGTGTTAAATGAAACCACGTTCAGCAACAAGACGCACAGCTCAGTGTCGCTGGTTACATGCATGTTTACAGATTGAACGTTGACATAAAACCTTGAGAAAAATGTCAAGCCTATGCACAAAACGCTGTGGGCTCAGTTCAGGCCGACTAGTTTATAACAAGAAACGTCACTCAACTGCGCAGTTCTGAATGACAAGGCATGACCGTTTGCTTAGTGCTTGGAACCAATCTTGATCTGAAATGTAAATCTTTTCCAGTGAGCTCCTAAAGCCGAACAAAAAAGCTTTCAGTGGTTTGCCCGCAAAAAAGCGAGGCCTCATGGTCTTAAGTGGATGTAAAACCAGATTAGGTGTGAGTGGGCTTTGCTTTTGCACCAATATTTTGCAGATGAAGCCAGCAGACACGCAACAAGTCTTTCAAATCCTCCCTTGTAACATGAACCCGCGTGATATCAGCTTGAGCAAATATGCGTTACGAAGATATGCACGGATTCTTAGTACTTTTAATAAGCTGTGCATGATACTAGATTTTCCACCGCGCGTGTGGCCATTCCACAGATGTGATCGAAGGCTGCCCGTGAAATCGATTCATGAGGTGTGCTGAACGAGCCTAGTCGCAGGTGCGTTCTGTGATAGGACTTCTTGAAATACGGGTCAGCTTTTTGGAACAAGTCTCTTTCATGTCTGCAGCATCAACGTCAAAAGCGAATCGATAAGGATTCCAGGCTCCGGCGAAATTGCCACTAAGTTCTTCCTGTTCTCACGCCAAGGCCAACGTGTTTTCTGACGGCCCTTTGCCTATCGAAGCATGACAGCACATAGCTGAATTTATCTACCAGTCCTCTAAACAATCTTTAGCAACCATTGTTTTCCTTAACAGTGCACATTTAAATAGGGTAGTCCGCTTAAAGAATTTTTATTTTCGTCAGAGGCGAACTTGGTTAAATTGGGTGATGCTTTTATAATGGTTTGCGTTTCTAGTTAGTGCCATGAAGCAAACTTTCTTTGTTTTGATTTCACCGCAAACGAACCGAATAATAAACACGCAAATATTTTTCCCGGGGCGCGTTCCTAACGATGTTATGTGAAATAAAAGTTGCAACAGTAGCTGGCTTTTGTAACGGCCACTCCTGTCTTTTCGTTGAAAACTTGCGACACATAGTACAGGTGTTGTTACGAGAAGAAAATGTTTTAATGCCAACCAAAGGTCGCGGTCTAGTTGATTCGTCGAAATCCCATTTGCGAAGTGTTTGTCAATCGGCTTAGGTCAGGCATGTTGCTCGAATCCAAGGCCGCCAATAAAAGTTGTTCCCAAAGGACGAAGTTGTCAAACGGCCCAAATCAAAACTGGCAGTGTTCATTTTCGTGTTTGTTTGGTGACCTCATTCGATCGCATACTTTTGGCGCGAGGGCGACATCAGATGTCATTACAATCCACGCTGGAGCATCTTTTGGTCGCTTGTGCGTGCGCACTGCGAAGTTTCACCGGTAGCAAGAACCTAATCAAAAGGGTGCAGAAAGACGTTAGTCGACAACACCACAGCTGTTGAATATCTTTAGCGAACTGTACCACACGCTATCTGCTAATTGGCTTTGTGCTTTTTTCCTGTTTTATCCAAACTTTGTTAAATTTTCCTTTTCTAACCAAAATTTTGTGGTTCTTACAGGTTTTGTAGTTTGGGGCTTACGCTTTTCCAAAATCGCATTTCTATCGCCCACAGTTTTGAATTGTTGCGTTTCTGTGTTAGTTTAGCATAGTTTTGTTTGCAAACGTTTGTACTCCGTCAGCACTTCGTAACTTAACAAACTTTTTTGTCATTTCGGATTTGTTGCTACAAGTACTCGTTACACAGTTACCACAAAAAAACATTGTTTTTCGAAATACTTCAACTCTAACTCGTTATTTCTGTAAAAAGCAACGACCGTCTTCCCAAATATATGGCTATTACATCATCAGAAAGCAGCTTAGTAGCTTCTAACGAAAATAGAGTTTATTTGACCAATTTTGTCTTTTTATTTCCCTTAATTTCATAAATCGCCTAATCAAACCGTCTGTGTTTCACAAACAAAGATTTTACGTATCGGCCACACACATGTTACAGAAGCTTATAATTATTTATTTTACATTAACGTTTAAGATTCTTAAATAGTCTGCGATGTAAAAACTACTGCACCAAAAATTTCGACAAATCAAGCAAATAACCGATCGAAAACATTTTTGAATTCTTTTGGTTGTTACCTGGAATCAGCCAAAAAGGACCTCAGGCTCGCATGGAGAAAATTGGATCATGGGATACCGACACCTCCACATTTTCGATAGCAAAAACTTTGAAGTTTACTTTATAGCGTTCCGAAGAGTCGGAAAGTGTTAAAGGTTAGGTAAATCGACGTCATTTATGACGTTACCTTGCAATCAAGACGTCATTTATGACGTTCTCTTGAGCAACCTTGCCATTTCAACATTACCTCCACGGTTTTACTCCAATGGCAAGCATTATTCCACAGCGAAAGGTTTGCCTCCACGCAATTAGAGATGTTAAACCTACGACTCACTTGAAACCCATTAGACAGCCTTGAATCCAAAGCTACCTACCGAAATATATTGTAATCTCCAGAACAACATAGATTTGCGGATGTCTGTGAACCATTTCAAAATTTATTTCACTTAATTTTCACGTTATAAAGACTATACTCCACAGTTATAGTTTTAGTTAACATATTTGTTTGAAAGCATTTCTTGAGCCCCTAGTGTTTAAGATTGGGAATAGAAAAAACAGTTTGAAGTCTTGAAGACGCGAGAAATATTTACGATCGCGAGAAATATTTATGACCGCCATGTAACACCAGGCAAGAACAAAGAGTCAGGCTCATATAAAAAATACAAAAGCCATGGTAACACAGCAGTACCTCAACAACGTGCCAACAGTTACAAGAAACAATTGTAATATCAGTACAAAAGTAGCTGTATATCACATGACCATTGTGTGACAGACATACAGACATTATTCGTGGAGTTGCAACACTTTTCGATTCCCACCCCTCGTAATTACGTTTCCTACACCCAAAGGTTCTGAGGATCTCATTTTTAGTAACACTGGTATAGACAAACAGGTATTATTTTGTGTCTTATAAATAGGGCAAGTTTTTGTTGCAGTAGAAAATTGAGAAAGTTGCATTTATTTTCAACGAAAGTTGCATTTATGCGCAGTAAAAAAGTGAGAAAGTTGCATTTACTTTCAACGAAAGTTGCATTTATGCGCAAACATTGCAAACGACAGTAATTTACTCAAGCGATTTATTTACATACAATGCTAAATATTTCCAAACATTTTT
>JGI24158J21664_10003568_pt1 | contig 19596 bp, 18 predicted proteins | sample Ectturendosymbi3_FD_21664 | JGI IMG/M metagenome (IMG submission 21664) | reverse complement strand
TCCGAAACGTCTCAAAATAAAAATGTATAGTTTTTTGAAGGCTTTTTTAGTGTTGATGAAACTGTTAAGTCTATCCCAATTTTATGCTCCAAAGTTTTATGAAAGTGTTATTAAAAATTCAGTGGAATTTTGTTATTTTGCTAAGCCTTTTTGTCATAAGAAATCTTAGGGGTACATGCTCACTTTTCGAAATGCTGAAGAAGTACATGGTCAGAGACATGTTATGAACCCTTGGTTAGAACAAAGCGTATGTTATATACCATGGTTTTCAAGCAGGGATTCACTAGCATGATCAAGCAGTCACTCAGGTTTGTAAACACTCATCAAATGTAACGAAACAAAAGCAAAATATTTGGGAGGCGTTGTCTGGAATCAAACTATTCCCATCGTCATTATATTTACTTACATTTTTGAAATGTCACTCTTACCAAAATACTTTACTTTCAAGATGTTTTAATTTAATGTTGCATCTAGAACTTGCGTTTAAATTAATACCTGCCGGTCCAGACTTGTACGCTATATCTTTGTTTAATCGTTTTTGCATTTTACCACTTCTAAAGTTACAGTTTCTCTTCAACTGCGTGTTATTTTAAGTTAGTAACATTGCCATTTTGATGTGGAATGCAGTTCTCAGAGTAGTGACAAATTCCGACCGTTTGTATGCCTTAGATAATGTAAGACCATTGTATGCCTCAAGCTCAATATTAAAATCTAGAGTTAATCAGAATCATGGTTATATGTACTTCAGTTTTATTGGCTAAGCTTGTGGCAAGTTGTATATTTAACGCTGTCAAAATTTGAATGAAGCAAAATTTAAGTATAGAAATGCCTAATCGACCTGGAATCCAGTACCTTTCGCACTATTGATAAAAATTGTCGTAACAGGGGGACATGCTGCGTGCTTATAATTGTTCTTCCATGTATACAAAAATCACTTTGCTTGGTTTTCAACTACTCTAGATTTGTATGTGTAAATAAAGTAACCAGTTTTATAGGTTCGGCATTAGTCTGATTGCTTTTTGTTAATTCCAATATCTTCATAATTTCAGTTTTCATGCAAAAATGTTTACAAAAATGAACTCCTCTGACTGGAAGATAGATTCTTAGAAAAACAAGACACTATATACCGCATGCGGTTTGCAGCCAGGTACTGCATACAAGTGTTAGACCTGGAAGCGTAGCGTATTACAGGACAAAAACTATTAAGTTCAATTACTGCTTGTTTTTCAAAAATCTGTCATTCCTCTCATCAGAAAGACTAAATCGTTCAAATAACTTGCAAAAAAAGTTTGTTGCATGATTTTAGGGTCACTTTGCAGTCTTTGGATTAATTTCTCTGCTGCAACTGCAATAAACTGCAATAGCCTGCCTTATTGCCCGATACCATGGCAGTAGGTTGCAGGAATGCGGAAGCGCAATCAAATCCCACTTGATCCTAAACTGCTAACAAATAACCTGTGGCGTATTAATTCATGGCTCATGCTTGACGGTAGTCACGATCTCTTACGTTGCTCTCAGCCTTGCGTATTTTGCAGCTGGATATGGGAACACTTCAAGCGAGCAGATAAAGATTCCAGTGGTAATTTGTCATTTAAGGTGAGTCAGTTTCCGCGTCAGGTGTTAGCCGCTGCAGCTGGATAAGTATTGTTCCGTGTCAGTGCTAGTCAAATTATCCCCCGTGAAATTATGATTATTCATAAACGCTTCTTGCTAATGCTGTAAAATCTCTAAACCCACAACTGCGGTCAAGTCTGCACTTTTCTGGCCACTGCCCAAGATACTGGGACCTCATGCCTGCACGAAGTCAGCATTGTCCAGTTGATTTATCACAATTTGTTTGGCGTTTCGTGCCCTCACTCCTGAAAGCTGCTTAGTGCGATGGAATGTTGATCAATGAGAAACTCTGAGTTCTGGCTGCAAAACTAACCTGCGCTGTTTCCAACAATAACACTCGATTAAAGACAAGAAGATTTATACCTATTTGTACCAACAAACCAGCTCACACGTTTGGCAGTGAGCATGTTTTCGTTGCAGCCCACCAGTTTATAGCAACAGAAGCGATTGGCTTGATGTTGAGGCTAGAGGCTAAGCAGCTTAACGCTTGCTGAATTTCATTTAATTGACATGTTTTGTCAGAAAGGATTAGCGAATGACATCATTGTGAGGTGTTGCGCATACTTTTCAAAGTGCTTCTACTTTTGCAAAAGCCTGCTTTTTAGCTAATAATAATTGAATATACTACCCTCCTTGATCTAGCGCTTTACTAGCATTGTCGGTTGCATGAATTTGATCCTGTTTACCTGTTGTTCTTGAAAAACTTGCGTAAATTATAAATTATGAAGTACTGTGGATCAAGAGAATTTGTGTAGTGTGTTTGCACAAGTTGTTTTTCTCCCATGCATACTTTTAGAAATTTTCCAAATAAAACAACTCGCATGAAATAGCAGATTTTGCCGCAGGAAGTGAAGAAACTTCTGTCCAAACTGAACTTTGAGGCCTCGCCGCTGTACATCAAAAACCTTTTGCAGGTAAGCGATTAAAACCTACCTGTTATGGCGCAGTTGCCTCCACGACACGGAAGATGTGCGAGATGGCCAGAACAGTCGCCAGAAAGTTTTCAATATGGGGTCTTTGCAGTTCTGCGGGGGGACTTTTCGTTTGTGCGAGGGGTTGACATTATAAAATTAACCAAAATTCCACTTATTTATAGTGTTTCACTTTTTAATTTTGGGGGGCTTGGAGCTTTGTTTGGGGATGCTAAGCCCACCGAGCCCCCCCCATCCTTGGCGGCAGGACTGGAGATGGCACGAAATGTTTGCAACGGTTGCATGCGTCTACCTGCGTTCCTGGTGCAAGCAAACACACCATGTTTTGCGGAACCAGGTGGAACCGGAGAACCGCCTCATAAATTTCCGGTGTCTTTCCGTGCAGCTTTTGCATATCTTAAATCTGCTCCCGATCACGCTAGTGTGTGTTTCTTTTTTTTGTCCAACATGTGACTCCCAAGTTTTTCTTTTTCCCATATGAAAATACGTTTAACCAGTCGCATATTAAGCTTTCATGCCGAGTAATCATCTTTACCTCATCAATGTTTTAATCCTTGCAGTTTTCATGCATTTACGGGTGTTGGCTGACAGCGAAATGTTTGATGGCTCACAGCTGAATTAATGGGCTTCTTTTGGAAAACTATTGCAATGAACCCATGTTGGCAAATCTAGGCTAGTTAAATCTTACCTCAACGTTTCTTCATGTCGTTTAAAAGTGCATGAAGGAGATGCAATCAATTTGTTTCGCTGTTCCCGTTTTTGGTGTAGATTTAAAGTCGCTAGACGGCACCAGAGACCCTTCAAACGAAATCCTAAACCACACCAGAATGTCTTTTAGAAAGAAAGTTTGCATTGTGTTTTGCTTTACCAATTTTTCGGTAGGAATTCTGTTGCTTGAAACCTCCGCAATATGAACATAACGCAAGATCTATCTAGCCAAAAAGCACACCTTCGGTCTTAAAACTATTTTTTCTCCTGAAATGCTGCAAACCGCACTTCGTTGACATTCACGTGGTACAATTTTAGTGTTTTTTACTGCAATCAGTTTGAAGAGAGTATCAGAGAGTATCGGAATTACTGGCTCAAAGCCTCGTTTCATGTGAATTAACTTGCAAACGCGGTTTGTCAGTATAGTTTTACGCACAGGATGTGGGTTTCTGAGGTCGAAGAAACTCAAACAAACGTTTCGCTCATGGCCAGATTTTCAACAAACACCATATGGTTTCTCGTTGCGATAAAATCGTTTTTTGATGGTTTTTGCGCTTTTACGAAGTTTATGAACGCTTGCTAAACCAATTTTGCGAAGAGGTTTTCTCCCACGATAAACAAAAAATGCGCCCAGAAATCTCTGCGAGAATCTCATTCCGCGTGTACTGTGCTATATGGCCATGTGTTCTCCAAGAAGTTCCTAGAACTGTCAGAAAAAGGAACTTTTCAATGTTCCTAGAATTGGCCGCGCCAGAAAATTCCCATTCAATGTTTTCACTAGTTTTGTTGCTGAAGCTGGAGCCAATGCGTGAACTTTCTCGAATTGTTAAGACAAAGGGAGAACAAAAACCTCTAGGAGATAGATTATTGCACGTGACGCCAAACGGCTTTCGATGTGTCACAAGTGGAGACTTATTTAAATATTCTGTGTTCTTTTTGTGTACGATAATAAGTAGGGGTAGACTTAAGATATTTAATGCTCGGGAGGGAATGGCTTGTATAAATGCAAAATTTTATTTGATGTGATTACGTGTAGCGAAGCGAAAATCTGACTCCGAAATTGCCTTACAGTGATTCGGCTTATCAGTCACCTTTTTTAACCGGCTGTGCTGCTTTGAGGATTGCACGGCACACGTGCATGCTTCTGATGCAAGCAAATTTTTTCTACTGTTTTTGCCAAAATGTTTTGTCTATTTCTTTCGAATTAAGTTGACAATAAAAGATTTGTCTTTCAAAAAATAGCTATGAAGTTAAGCGCGAAAGGCCAGTTCATTTTTTATTTTACTGTAATTTTTAACACATTAAACCAGTTGCAATTGATGTTCATAGCGCTCAAAATGCCAAGTACGTCTTTCCATAATGACAGCCGCAAATGTAAGAATGTACAATGCCCTTTTACCGAAACTATGTGCACTTCTTTTGAATCTCCTGATATCTTCTTGATGTGCCTGCAAAACCGTTGGCTCATACCAAAAATTTTCGTGAAAACGTTTCTGCCGCATTTCATGTCTAAGCTAAGTTGCTTCATTGCGTCGCAAAAAAAGCTTTGGTTACCGCTGACAGTTTTGCGACTAATGGCTCTTGTAATGTTCCTTGTGGCTCACGAAAAGGTCAGCGAGATTACCGGTCGAATACAAATTCTCGCTACAAGCCGACGGAAGGCTCAAAGCGGAATCAATTTTACGCCAGCGAAATATTACATCGTTTTGGCAACCCGTTACCCTCCCTGTCATCATTGCATGCGTGTAAGTGGTAGTTTTGTTTGGTTGCGAACGTCAGGAAATCGAACAGTCGTACACGTCCAATTATGAAGTGTGACCATGTCATCACCATCGACGCAGGTGCGAGGAACTGCTCTGTCTTGCAGCTGCTTAGTTTCTCAATTAGCGCATGACCGCATGTCGACATGCGCCGAAAGCGTGCTTCAGGAAGCGCACGTACGTCCTTCGCCTCCGTCGCTGTGGGAAGAAGTTTTTGGGAAAGCAGACAAGCGGCTTTTATTGTCGTTTTTTGTCAAAACTTTTGGCAGGCTGGTGACAGTTTTCGTTTTTCATCCAACCGTAGCTCCTGATCTTTTTCAAATTTTCAACAATCTCCAGTCTCGTAGTATAAACTTTTGCGAGCACACAACTGGAAAACAGCACAATTAAGATTAAAAAAAAGAATGGTCACATCGACGTTTTACTATCTTTTGCCAAAACGGCGAAACGAGTAAAAAACACTCACAAACACCATCTGAAATGTCCGTGTCTGAAGAACGCTGTTCATCGTTTTCATTTTTCTAGGAGTGTGATGTGTCGAACGATGGACACTTAAACTTTCAAGAGTTCGTCGACTTCTTTCAAAAAATATCACATCGGCCAGAAATAGAGCGACTGTACAAGACGTATTGCGACGCCGACCTAAAGATCAGCGCTAAGGTAAGATTCGCCATTGACGAGAGAATAGAAATGCGTGCGAATAGACTATCGCAAGAACCTAATCTGGCTGATGTAGCGCATCACTATGCTTGCTGAAAAATTGTTGTTGAAACCCTGTCGCCCTAAAACATGATTTTTGCCAATCTACCCGTTGGAAAGTGCTTGCTCATGGGACCTCATCAACCGAGAAAAAACGAAACTGTTTTTGTTACATTTGCTCAATATGCTTCGGGTGTAATCCAACAAAGCACAAACGCATGTTCGGTCGAACGCGTCGCGATGAGACAACGTGGAGGTTTTTGTGTAACGACCTGATATTTAGCAGACGTGGCAAATGCATTTCAAATCTGAAATAAAGCCATTGCCAGAGCTAGCGATCGTTCACAAATAACTGAAGCGATGAATGATTGTGCCTTTCCTCTCACACTCGCCACCTGCCAGATACAGTAGAAAGGCTGTTTCTTGAGCTTTGCTTGAAACTTAATTAACACGATTTTGTGCGGTCCGGTTACTTTATACAGGCTGCTCCGCAGAAAGCTGTTGCGCTGGAGTGCTCGACGTTTATTTGTTGAACTTCTGTCGGAGTTTTGTTGGAACTGGGCTGTTACCTCTAATGTTCAAACATGGTTTCGGGCAGTAATTCGCTCACCAGGCATCTGTCATATCCTACATACAAAAACTTAAACGTCAATATAGAATAAATTTAACTGCGTCAGCGCACGGAAAGAAATTACCCCGACACTATGTTGATCACTTCACTGTCGCACAAATCATACTCTATCGTTTCGGTGTGTTTCATCCGGAGGTGCATGTTTGAGGGATGCACGTAGGTGTACTGGTTCAAATTGGGTCCACCGCTTTGTCAGTTTCAAAGTCTTATCTCAAACTGCTGAATATTGCTACTTTAAGTTTAGCTTTGTGCTGACAAGTTGAGGTAACTTTATATCTTTTATTATCACATCTGGTAAGGTTTGCTTGGCAGTCATGTTTATTTGTTCGGATAAACACAGGCCGAACCTTTGTGAACTGTATCCGTAAGCTTGCTTCATTCAACGAATTGTCCATTTAAAGCTGTAGTTCCAAATCAGTTCCAAAATGCTTTTTTTCAAATTCCAAAATCTTGTCTCGATACCTCTTCCTTTCAAGTGCTGCAAGTGTGCACACTGTGCATGTCTTTGAAACTCGATCGGTAAGCCTATGCTAGCTTTTGTTTCTGGCCCGTATTTTACCACAATTTAATAGATGATGCTTACGATTTCTGGTATCCTCCCCTAAGTGGTCACTTACCTCTTCCGGAAATGGGAAATAAGTTGTCGGGGTTCCGCTTTCAATATTGTAAAACACATTTGTTTGTCATAGTTGCTATGTTTTTCATGAAACATCATCAAGGTGGGCCTGTTAAATATTTTGTCATGCGAGTTGTTACGATAAATGTCTTTATAAGCTTTAAGAAACTTTTCCTGATCCAATTTGTACACCTATAAAGTTTGTTTTTTGACAGTTTGTTACGACTTTTAGCAAAAACTTTGAAAATCACATTAATTTTTTGAATTCACACCCTCTCAGACAAGAAACATGAGAAACGTTGGAAAATCCCGAACACGATAGAACAACCGGTTTGTTGTACCTGTTGCAATCGTTCAAGTATGTCATCTCCATATCGCGCTTTCTCCCAGGATAATCGAAAGGCTAAACAAGCAAGAATAAGTTTCAATTGTCGAACTGAAGCATTGAAGCTAGTTTTCTTGTCTACATGAAATGTAGATGTGGATAGATTTGTTTGCGCAAACGAACTTCGGCAAATTTATGATTCGCCACGAATTTTATACAATTCAGAGAAAAATTTCAAGATTATGCGAAGTTTTTAAACTGCAATATGTATTGTTTTGGGGCGTAATTTGAAATCAAAGGCATTGTTATACATTTTGGAGCAAAACTCAATGCCAAAAACAAGCAATTATCCCAAGAGTGCTTATCATCCTTCCCATAGTTCATGCTGATTATGTTTCTTTTCAAATTATCGGAAAAAATTTAAGCTGAAAGTTCAGATCGGTGTGGATGTAGATTGGCCTCATCAGTAGTTGTCATTTAAACCGTGCTTGTCACGCTTGCTGGGGTTTCATCTGAAGATATTTTATTTTATTTTGAGATGTATTGAGAATCGAAAATTTGCCAGAGATATCAGCAAAAAGTTATAAATGTTTAACCAACTATGAAAACTATAACTACTCCCGAACAAAACGACGGTCTTTTCAAGGCAGTGTGGCCTAACTTCCGGCCCGCGAGCCGCATGTGGCCCGCGGAAGAAATTTTCAAGGCTCGCAGGTTTCTCGTGTTGATGTAATGTTGTACGAATGTTTCAGTAGGTAATTTTGATTAGAATGAGCATGATATCTTTTCAGTGAAATGCACAATATTGACGGCGCTAGACTAGACTGTCGAGAGTTTCTGGAAGTTAGTCAGCAAAGATATATTTCCCAAATTGAACGATTTTGCGTTGAATTTGCACTCGATGTTTGGAAACACATACTGTATGTGTATGAGAGTACATTTTCTAATATGGAGCAAGACAAATCTAAAAAAATGAAATAGCAGACGAAACACTGGACGACAGTCTTTGATAGTGCCTTCTGGTTTTCACATTGCCCCATCAAAGAAAACTCTAAACTTGGCCGCGTGTTGGTAGTTGCATCGGAAAACTGGTCCAGATCTTTGTTATGGCTGGTGTGGAATATACGTGGAGCTGGAAGGCAATTGCCACGTGGTGTGTTGAAAATTACGCTTACTTCATTGCGCCCATGTACATTCACTTGAGTTTACTATTTTGCTTTGCTCGAGTTAATGATACCATTTTGCCATCTGCGAACCTCACAAAGGTGTGATAAAACTTGGTAATTTTTTCAGACCCGCGTTTTTGCCAACAGTCGTTTCAGACAAAAACGTTTTTGCCGTTTTAAGCAAAACACCTGATCCACGCTGTCTGTCATACGCAATGTAAGTCTGATACTACACATTTTGAACGAAAAGCATCACGCAACATGACACATCCTGGTACAAAAACTAACAGACTTAATTGTTCAAGTTGCAAAAGATCTTCTCAAATACTTTTCATTGCATATCAAACCGTTTGTGATTAGAATTGTTTCCGCCTACGATCATGTAAGTTGAAGTCTCGCGTGAGTTTGAGTTCAGTTTATTGGCGCAAATATCAAACAATGTCTCGCAAGTTACAGTTAAGGGGGTGGGACACCGAAAAAAACTGTTAAACAGGTTTCCTGTTTGGCACCCGTTGACAGTTTCATAAATTTTTATTATGGTTGAAAATTAATGGCCGAATCTGTGGGAATTTAATAGGGTTATATTTTTTGAAGACGTTGCAGTCTGCTGGATGATCAGCATAGTTGCGCAGGAGTGCTGGTTCGCAATCGCGGTATCTGTCGTGGCTTGCAGTTCCGCATGGAGCTGAGCATGACAGAGAAAGTGTAAACCCAGCTAAAATGAAATCTGCCCGGGTTTCCATAACCGTATCGCATCCAAGCAGACAACTGTTGCTCTGCAGCACTTCGTATTTGGGTGCCAAGAAGAAGTCAGTTCTCCAACTTCCGCAAAGGCCAGTTTCTTGACGAGTCATACGCACTGTGGTGCACAAAGCTTCACCAGTTGTACAGAAGCATTATGGTGCAGAAATCCTCCAAAGGCACTGGCCTGCTGCATAGGATGGAGAAGAATATTTTTGGCGCATTTTCCCGGAAAAAACGCGGCAGCATAATAAGGAAACAACAACAGCAAACAAAACATGAAACAGCAATAAACAGTCAATTCATAGACACAAAACACACTAGCATCTAAAACTGAGGTTGCACTTACAGTATATATATGTCAAAGCAAAATCAATGGTACATCGCACATCAGCGGGGTCAGTAAAGCCACGTTGTACAGCCTTAACCCCAGGGTCGTTACAGAGCATCCTATAGGCTAATCAATCACTGTATGCATTCACTAGTCTGTCTTTTAACTGCCTTTTGAAGGAAGGTGGTGAAATATCATGTAAGTAAGGATTAATGGAGTCCCAGATTTTTGGGTCAAGATGTTTTAGAGATCTTTTACCTCTGATTGACTGTTGAAACCAGTTGCCAAACGCATCCACTTCGTGTTGCAGCACGGATTGCATTAGAGTGAGCCTGACTTACCGAAGTAAACAATTGATCAAAATTGATAGGTATTCAGCCTAAGTATAAACTATACCAGGTTTTTTTTTAAGGAAAATGTTAGGAACCCGGTATGGATCTGTAGGGACCCGGTTTCTCTGATTCTAGGGACACGATTTTCTCTGATTTTAGGGACCCGATTTGAAATTCTAGGGACCCGAATCGGGTCCCTAAAACGCCTTAAAAAACCCTGTCTAAACATAAACTTGCCTATTTCAACAATGTATATAACAATAATTTTAAGAAGGCTTAAAATTTTATGCAATGGTGAGACTCTCGGTTTATAAGAACAATAGGCCATTACTGTTAATAATTTGTTATGTGAATGTTACATTGACACCGATGAGGATGACGTGGTTTGTTTCATCGCCTGCATGGCCAATGTATTTGCTGTTTCGAGCTTCTTTTGTCAGGTCCGAAAGAGTCGTTGCAACAAATGTTCTATAGTCAAGTGCAAGTTGTTGATAACTACGTATAACTGAATCCAGATAAATTTTCACGCGCTACTGACGGGACTATGTCTCACGCAACCTTGTATCCTTAAGCGACTGCCGTCAGTCGCGGTGACAAAGGAATATTTGCGCAGTGAAATTTCATTCTCGTGCACTAGCAACAGCCCAAATTTAATATCGTGTATATATGTTGCATAGACCTTGTAACGCTTGAAATGCTTTACTATTTGTGTGTATACATGGTTGCGAAATTGCATCGCGCAGTTGCGCACTAAAACAAAAATTTGCTCAGTGTAAAATGTTCCTAGACGGAACACTGACTGCCTTTTAAAATGACTGGTTTTGCTCAATGCTTTTCCTCTTTGAATCACTGACGTAGGCCCTCAAACTATGTATGGAAGCTTCACACGGTACGAAACATTCATTAATGATTCAAAAGCTAGTTTTCCAGGAAACGGGAAGCAGCGAATGCTGCTGTAAAGTTCAGTTGTCACCACCGCACAGAACTGCACTTTAACATGGTTAGAAAATATTTTATCTCGCTATCTCCACATGCGCTAAACTTGGGCGAGTGCGGTTGGAAAGAATGTTGCGATCAAAGAAGTTTGGTTCGATTTAAACATCGGACCAACGCATGTATATTTAATGCGCGCTTGTCTGCAATGCAAAGCGTTGTAAAGTTGCCCGCTGATTCATCGCCCTGATCTTTCTGCCTCATCGGTTTACATGATTAGGAGTTGGAATTATCCGAACTCTGACCTCCTGCACTTTTCACCAGCCGGTCGCGGGTGTCGCCGAGTCGACGTGTGCTTGCACGTGGCGCTTCCACACGTTGATTTGAATAAATAAACTCTGCATGCATTATTTCCTTTAAAAAAATTGGGCTGACGGTTGAAGTTCTCCGTACGAGCCAGTGCTGAAATGAACGCAGGATGTAAGTCATCTCTGCTATATTTAGTCTGGCAAATGTGGTGGACGTGATCGTAAGAAGGTTGAATTTCAACATGTTTTCGGAAAGCACACATCGATTACTAATTACAAGTCCTGGCGGACATATTTCATAAAATAAGAACTATGCAGCAGACGTTGCTTTCATTCCAGTAAACTTTTTGATTTATTTTTGTCAGACGCAGATATTTGACGAGAAAATTGTTCAAAGTTTACAATCCATGCAAGTCTGTTTATAAGAAAACTAGGGAATTATTTTTGGGATAATAAAGTAAACTAAAAAGATAAAGACAAAAAATGTATTAGGTCATTATTTTCGAAAATGTTGATTGCTAGAAATGTTTTTCTTTGCTACGTCATCTTAACTAAAGTGTTGCATGACGTTTGGCTTCAAATTCTCCAAATGCTCTTTGTCGGTTCGTGGTTGGTTGAGTTCTGCAAGAAAACAAAGTGTAGAGGATTTAGAAAGCAAATATTTGACTAAAACGCCAAGGATTTGTTGTTGCGTTCACAATTTCAAGCAACGAGCACGAACTGCATTTGAAAATGAAAACTGTTTCCTGGGTTGAATTTTTAAGTGCGACGAAAGCTCGCCAACAAACACTAGAAGACGCTCTGGAGCAAGTTATGACGCATGCATACCTATCAAAGGAAAGAACGAAACGTGATGTTAGGTCCAAAAATACTGTGCGCTGTCCTGAAATCTTGCTGTTTTGGGCAAAATAGGGTTAATGGCTATGGAGTGCCCAAGCATTTTGAAAGTTAGAAGTAAATTGCAAACATTAATTGCGAGCTTTAGTCTAAACTTTGTTGACGCCTTCATTTTCCCGAAGTAGATTTTTGCGTTAAAGAAACTTCAAACCAGTTTCATGAAAGCCTGTTTGAGGTTTTCGCAATACGAAACTTCAAATTAGCTAAGGTTTTTACGATAAGAAACTTCAAACGAGATTCACGACTAGAGATAGCAATCAGAAAGGTGTACTGGACGTTGCGTCGCACAACCCTTTTTTCAAGAACATTGTTGTTGTAAAAAACGAGACCGAAATCGCTTGCAGTGTGCTCTGCACGCGATGGTTGCAACCAAAAATCAACATAGAGGAAACACAACGCGCCATGTCCTGAGATCAGTGATATCATCTTCGATAAACTGGCGAAAAATTGACCGCTCAGCCACTGAGGAAAAAGCTTGTACGAAATTTCGGAAATCTAGCAAATTTTTGTAAGTGGCTTTAATCCGCTCAAGAACCTATCACATATTGATTTTCAACAACTTAAAAAGAACTGTTGCAAGTCTCGAAAAGCGCACTTGCAGCATTAGTTGACCACACTGCTTTTCACGTATGCGAACAAGTTTCGCGTTATAAAACCAGCCGTGTTTAAACTTTTTACGTTCTTGTTGTTTTGAACTCTCGTTTCCTTCGTTGTGAAAAAGGGGTTTGGACCCGAAAGGGTGCGTTTGGCGACTATAAAGAAAAGCAGTTAACACTATTGTATATGATTTTACGTGGATTAAGCTTCCAGTAAAAATGGGACAGCGAAGTCTTGTAAAGTCCAAGCCGACGTACGAGATATTGTACCTGGAACATTTAGAGCAGGGTGGGGAACCCATTTATTACCACGGGCCGCATGAATTGTGCATTATCGCTGGTGGGACGCAAAATCAATTGATTTTTGGTAAAATTCTACCTTTATCCAGCTATGGGGAAGAGTGACTTCTCTTGACTTACTATCCAAGTATAGTAGAATTTGCCTAATTCGTCACCTCAAAGGGATTAGAAAAAAGTGACGATTTAGGTGAAGTGACGAATTATGCAAACAGGTGAAAACTCTATCATAGAAGCTCGTATATTTTTAAATCTAGCACCTTTTAAAACATTAACAAACTGCAAAGATTTCCCGCGTTCTCTCAATGAACAGTCGGGTCGTGCTTCGCACCTCGTGTATAAATAAATTGCGAGGTGCAACAATTCTGAGATAAAGATGCTTAGTTTGTTTGAATTCCCATATGTACTAGCTGCTTAGACATCAAAAGCGACACTGCAAATGACGAATTAGACGAACAAAACGCTTCTGAGGGATAGAAAGAGGAGCAAATTGACGAATTAGACGATGGTGAATTAGACGAACAGAAATGTACACAAAAGATAGGGATTCTGCCTGGACCGACGAATAAGTAACGAATAGCGAATTGGTGAATTAAACGATGACGAATTAGATAAGTTCGACTGTACCTGCTTATCATTGGATCTTCGTTTTGACACGACATTGTGCTCTAACTTGGGTAACGAAAATTCTGTTGCGGACTATATCAAATGTTCACGCGGGCCGCAGGTTCCCCATGCTTGCTTTAGATGAAGCTGCGATTGCTTTTACCATCTGTATAACATCGATATACGTCACTGCACAGTGGCATAACACTATAGTCACTACATTGTCTAACGAACTAATGCAACCGTTGCAGACATGGTTTTCCGGACAAAAAATGAAAACCAATCTCCGACTGCACTGGAACACTTCCTTGTTTACTCATACCAGCCCTGTGTACGTGCGTTTATCGCAAACGACTTTCCTGCCTGAGTGAACTCAGTTTCTCACAATACCTACCAGTGAAGTTCTGAAACGTGCTTTTCACTTCTTTGTATCTTCAAGCCATGGTAAAACATTTCCAAAGTTGCATGCAAAAGGACATCTTTGGAACAAGAGTAGTACGTAAAGGCTGTATACTGTTGGTGTTATGCTCACATAGACAGTTGGAGACGATATTCTTCTCCAATACAGTCAGAAAAGACTGCGCAAACCAACCGACAAGGGTCTTCCCACTGCGGTGCCGGCCACTTGGTTTTACGAGGTGCATGTGTGGCACGATGACCTTACTACAGCCGATGTGGTGTTGACTGTAAGAGCTGTCATTGACTATTATAATTTAAGTAAGACAATTATTGATAAAAACCTTTCTGTTTTGTGGCCTTGTGTAGTTGTGGATTGGCGCATTGAACAACCTTTTCCTTTGGGGTTTTGCGAAACATTTAAGGCCAAATGGGCAGAACTTGTGTTTCTTGTCGAGCCATACCAAAAGCAACAATCCAATGATCTGAATGAAACTACGTTGGACGAGAACAGTTGGAAATTCAATGCAGTTTCATTCAAAATGTGTTTTTTGCGTTATTGCTTATTGCACCACTTCATATTCAATCGTTGAGGTTTCTTGGTTGACAGACTGACAGCATGCTGCCTCACACAACTTCTTGTACCACTTTTTCCGTACGCTTTGAAGCAAATCTTTGTACAGTACCATCAATAGATACCTCCGAAAATGTACTATAGTTTAGCCTTAAAAATGTGCAGGAAAAACTCATGTCCTCCTATTTAGTTTTAATCTTCCAGGGCTTAAAGATAAGTCAGATAACACTTGACAGCTATCTGCAGAAACGTGAGCATCTCAATTCAGCCAAAGTGGGTCCAATTCAGCCAAAGTGGGTAAGCCGGAATGTTTTGGTGTAAAAAGATATTTGTTGATTCCTAACGCTCCAACAGAGTGCATCTTTAATTGTGACCTAGAATTTTGGTTAATTGCACGCTGATATCAACATGAGAAAGAAATGTTCAGGCGTTTAAATTCGTGTTAGGATCTAAGGCAGTGGTTCTTAACCTGTGGTAAATTTACCCCTGGGAGTACATTTCATCCTCCAAGAGGTAAATTTACTGAACCATAAATTGCAGCCAATGCAAATTTTGTAAGTCTCAACTGTAAGAGTGTGCTGATTTCGTATTTTCATAAAATGAGCACCATTGAGTGTGTTGGGTGTAAATCTGGTAATCGTGTTCGATAAATGGGTAAGGTATGTGAAAAAGGTTAATAACCACTGAAAGGCAATACCATTGAAATGGTAAAGAAACTTCATTTCTTCACAAGGTGTCTTGCTATGAATTTTAAGACATCAACAGGATACAGCGATGTACTGAATTGATTCAAAAGAGAATCGCGTGCTTGCAAATGAAAGGTGTTGGTCACGCGACAGAGACTGCTGTATCAGCGCTTTCGATTGATTAGGTTGAAAGTAAGCCATTGGCCTATGCAAACTTTTGAAACCGTGTGCACGGCGTGACTTTGAGCTTAGTATGACGAATTTAGCTTGCGTGCCATTTGATTAACCAATTGGTTTGGGACATTGAAATAATTATGAAAAGCTTCTTTTAAACATTCAAAGCTTCATTCATCTGCAAAAAGGTTAACAAGCTTATCACCGAGCAGTTTGTCTGGTGTCGAACAAGGCTTTCAACACTTAGACAGCAATATCTCTTTCCTGTGCGGTCTGCAGAATGTATCATCACTTGGCAGGGGAATTCCATCACGTGACGTTTTGTTTGCTGCTGTAAAGATTGAAAGAATACGAACAAAAATATATATCCCACTTTTCAAGCATTGCGAGCATGCAACGTTTGCAAAGGCTTTCCGCGAGGAGTTGGAAGAACTTTTGCTCTCTGAGTAACGAGATGAAATTCTGAACGATGAGCGACCGGTGAGCAGCAGGGCGGTTGTAACATTGACCGCAATTGAACTCTGCTTTTTATAGTTTTTCGGAACAGTTTCGCTTATGAGCGAAAATTCTCTGCACTTGACTTTTATGAATTGCTTTGATGCGAAAACAGACACCGCAGCGTAACACAACGTAAGTGGACTTGGACCACCAGTGGTCCACCTGGAATTTTAGAGGTCCACAGAGAGTTCCACAAAACCTTGATAAAATGTTCCTGAAAATTGTAACCTTTACCGTTCAGTAAATTATGTAAGAACACCTGCAGTATGTGCAACACAGTTTTGGGTAGTTGTTCATTAGATGTCAACATAGCGAAGTCGTCCATCGGATATTTTTTCTAATAAGATGGTTCGTGGGCCAAAAAAAGTTGAGAACCACTGACTTGAACCATTGTGGCGTCAACACATTACACATGCCACGAACTTTTCATCGGTAATGGCATCTCTAACATTTCTTTGCGTAAATAAAGAAAAAACAAACTCAGGAGTCATGGTTCGATGAACGCATTCAATTTCGAAATTCAGCAGGTAACAGGTCTGGACGACCCTAAAATCTGACTGTTTTTCAGACTGCCGGTAGTGTTATAAAGATTTGGATTGAGCACAGTTGAAAGAATTGCCGAACTGTTTGGGGCAAACAGCGGTTATTTTCGTTAACTACTGAAAAGTTTAACATTTTAGCACGCGATACTATTTGTTGCGACCAATGAATAGCACAAGACACTTTTCCTAACCAATGACATGCTTTTGTTGACGGTCGGGTTTGATAAGAGCACCGGAGTTGGGTTTCAGACGATTTCGCATTAAAGGCGATAAGCTCCTAAAATTGTAAATTGCCTCTTCTAAGGTAAGTGACATGCTCGCGCGTCAGTGCTCTCCCCAATTTGATGGGAAGTCCCACTTCGCACTTTACATGTTAGTATCTCCCTTGGGCTGCAAGTAATGAAGTGGAGATCAAAATATAGGTGGAATCGAGTCGAGACAAGCCATCTCACTTCACGAACTCCGTACATTAAAACCACGTACGGTTGAAGTGCCAACTCGAGTGTGAAACCTGGTCCAAGATATTTCTGCGTTTAAAATGTTTTTTTGTGCTTTGATCGGGTAAGGATGGGCGGGTGATGTTTTCTTCTCTTTATAGAAACTGACAGTAATTTTGAAAACATGGGCTCTGATTAGATATTTCATGATGCTAATTTGTTTTTGGGCGATGAATGAACTTGCTCAAACGCGATGTGCGCACGACGCACAAAGAATGATACATTTTCTCACTTCTTCTTTTGAGCGAGTTCTTTTATCCACTGCTTGGCCGCGCTAGATTTCGGGGCAGGTGTTGAGCAGCCATTCGGTTGTCTCATCATCCAGAACCGTCAGGCCGTGCAGTCCATGGGGAGGTCGATGGATTTGACATTGGAGGACAACATGGTCGATGGTTTGTTCTTCTGCGCCACACTTACAGGCCGCAGAGGAGGCCATGTCCCATTTGTACAAGCAGGAGCGGAAACGTCCGACACCGGTTTTTTCTCACTGAGCACTTACAACAGTTCTACACCTCTTGTAAGCGCGAGTTCAAGTTTATACGTGCTTATGCGGTTCAGTCTTATATCCGTGACGTCTGCTGAAACGCCAGCTACTGCGATGTTAGAGTGCATTGTGTAAGATCTCCACTCCCACACGCAATGCGCTTGACTTTAAACATGCATCGCAATAACAAGGAAAACACAAATACATGAAAGAACACGAAAATATATACGTGGCGGTAGTAGAAGACTATACGCTTGATGGCGCTAATACGTTTACTTTGAGGAAACACAAGCACATACAGTAGAACACACGCATGAATGACGCCATCATGATTATTATGAGGGAATCCTGCCATGACTTCCAAGTACACCGATTTATACAATGCATGAGGGAGTGGGAGGCTGCGAAGGACCAGAGGTCATATAGACTGCAGACCTCCCATGGAAATTTCAAGTAAACTAGAAAGCCACACTTTTTCATGCTGTTCTTCAGAGCTGTCTTTGCTTGTAAAAAAATTCACATTAGTACAGTTAAATCCCTGTTTAAAAACTGTCAAAGTGTTTAGGGGAAAAGTTTATGTCCAAACAACCGCATAGCCATTGTCATCGGATATTTGAGCAGCTTTGATTGCGTTATTTACTTTCATGTTATAGTAGAATCTGCAGCGAAGTTGCTGCACTGTTTCGAAATATGTGAGTCTGTGATAATATCAGAGAAAGGTGCGTGACTCTTCAGGAGCTTCCAAAAACTGCTGTTTAGTGTCTAATCTCAAGTTATCGGTTTGTATTAAAGACCGGATGCAACTCCGCCAGTTGGACGATCCAAATCTTCGTCCATTCGATTTAGAAAGGTTTTTTTAAGTGCAATTTTCGCTACGTTTAAGCTGCACCTTTTATTAACTGTATCCTTAGTATCCGCGTATCCAAACGATAATTTTGAGATGACTACCCTCTGCTTTTGCCTTGTTGGTTTAAAACGTTTGGCTGACTGCTCCATTAAAAATGTTAATTACGAACATATTCCAAAAAATGCAAAGAGTGAAAAAGCACCCGTCCGAAGTCTCACTTTTTACATTAGGAAAGAATACCTCCCTGTTTACTGGAGCTTCATTTAAGCTCTTCTCACCACGTCGCAGAGTAGAAACAGACACACGACTCGAGCGTTGGCTTTTTCCGTTTAAGGAACTCCAACGATTTTTCCGGGAAGACCAAGGGTGCCGTGAAATGACCACGAGTGATGCCTTAGAACTAATCGAAGAATTTGAACCAGATGAGAATTTTCGGCTGGACAAGAAGATGTCATTGCATGGTTTCGCATATCTTCTACTTTCACCGCACTGTGATATCTTCGATCACCATCACAGAAAGGTGAGATTGTCACTGTTTTGTTTCGATTGGGTTCGTTCAACAAACGTCTGAAACGGAGCCTTGAGATTGTCTATAAAAGCGGATTCCAATGTACGTTAGGAAGAATCGCTGGATAAATAAGACCTACAGTATAAGCTCCTAAACTCACACACCCTTTGAGTCCCATGCAGGTGTGTCAATACGATGGCGTTGGAATCGATGATTTTTGCAATTTTATCCGGAGTCTGAGTCAGAGCCTGGATATTTTTAGTCACGGAGTCGGAGTTTTAAAAGAATTCACTGTCTCCAACTCTGGCGTTGCACTGAGTGCAGTTCAAGCGCTCAAATTTACAACTAACTATGCAGTGAGGTTTAGTTATGGCGTCACAATGCAAGCGTGATGCTTCGCTTCCAGATAATTTGTGATTACTCTGGAGATCTTACCTGAGCAAAGGCCCCTGTTATTCGTCAGACATTATGAATATGATGCAGACATCTAAAGTTTTCAGACCTGGGAAATTGCGGCCATTTCGAGGAGTTTGTAGGGCCTACTAACTATTTGTTCATTTACAAACGTATTTGTTTAACTTCTAGTTTTTAACATTTTTGACACAAATTCGGGTCTAGTGCAGAACCGTCCGCCCCATAGCGAAAGAGCCCGAGCTAAACCACTTGGATACGCCAGTACATTACAGTCGTGGCCAAAATTTTAAGACCAAAGTCGATATTTGTGTGCGAAGCTACTTGTTCCGCAGTATTGCATTAGAAATCATTCGCGATTGCATCATCCTTTCTGGTGAGCGAATAGTGTGACGCAAGAGACTGTTTCAAGTCATAAACAGTCAACCATTCAGCAGTGAGGTTGTTTTTTGTTTTTTCGTCATTATTTTCTTGCCTCAGAATGGGT
>JGI24158J21664_10003566_pt1 | contig 19598 bp, 10 predicted proteins | sample Ectturendosymbi3_FD_21664 | JGI IMG/M metagenome (IMG submission 21664) | reverse complement strand
TTTTCACATGTCAAAAGACAAAATATTTTACATTGTGGCACTTACATTACATTTATACTACTTTACAAGAGAAATGGAGCCATCTGCTCTTAACCCTACGCCATGGGTCGGCAACCTTTCCCAGTCACGGGCCAAAAACAAACTCTGCAAGTTATGGCGGGCCGTACTGATTTCCACCAACAATTCGCTTCCCTTTGCTGTTTATGATGTTGTTAAAATTTGGGGAGTTATGGAATTTTAATCAGATTAACTCCTGATTTCACAGTTCATAACGAAAGCCCAAAATGCGACATAACAGCACATTTATAGCACAGAGTGATTTGTCATAAGTAGTTCCTCATAATTACAAAAAATGTATAATACAAGTTAAGTTGATTTTATTTCGCGATAATTAGCATTCCAACAAGAAAAACAAATTAGTGCAACGACTCCTGGTCACTGAAGGCACCAAAAGGTTGTCGAGTTGATGCCCCTCAGCAGCTGAAGTAGATCTTTTACAAGACTTTGCAAAGAGGGCAGATTCATGAAACATAATACCACCAGGCGGGCCATGCAGTTTCTACAATTTGTAAAGGGGCTGCGGGCCGGTTGATTTTGCGGGCATTAGGTTGCCGACCCCTACCCTACGCACTAAACTTTGTTCAGATTCTAATGCAGGCCACAAGTCAGAAAATCTGCAAACCCCTGATTTTATATTTACCTTGCGCTCCAAATCTTACACATTTGGAAAAAAATTGCGGCTATAGATTAAGATCTGGTTCCGGCCAAGATTGAAGATCTTGATTCCGGTACCTTCCCAATTAAGTGCCAAGTCTTCAAGTAACCAAGGAGCAGAGATATTAGTAGAATACACCTAAAATTTTTATTTTTGCATCCACCAAGCAGCGGGATCATGTTAAATTTCCTTGCAGGGCAAGGTTTTAGTCGTTAATTGCATCCACTTTCTACTGACGAAAGGACTGCCTCCACTGACAATTTATACCCGACTTCCCCCAATCACCTTAAAAACAAAACAGCGGTCGGATTTCTCAGCTGAAAAGGATGGTTTCATTCAGTCGGCTACGTATCTTAAGCTTCCATTTGGGCTTTCGTTTCAAGCAAATCATTGCAATCCAACATGTAGCATATGGTTTACATTTATTATGATGAACGAAAAATACAAAAGTTCAACTGAAAGATTCCAGTCACGTACTAAAGTCAAGGTGTGTTAGTCAAGTCATCCATCCCTGTTCTTGAAGAAAGTTCGATAGTGCCCTTCGTTGGGATTTCTCGATTATGGTGGAATATCGTTTTGTTAGCAGTCCGCATTGTTTCAGTGCAGAGTCCTACGCAGCAAAGGGACATTTGCAATAAAAAATAATTCAAAGTTGACTATAAGAAAACCTCATCTTCTACAAAGCATTCGACATAAACGACAAGTTAGTTATTCCTCAAGGCAAGACGGTACTAGTGGACGATAACATAAAATAAATTACGAAACAGCAACAGGATGATTCGTAACCCTAATACTTCTTAATGAACCTCAACAAAATAACTTGATTCGTGATTTGGTATGAATGTAGTTTATCTTTCAAGACTACGATCTCATCGAACTGCTTTGGTGAAACACAACTTCACCGATGGCGTACAATGTGAGTGTTTTATCGACGCCATGTCGAAATGACAAGGATAGATGAAGATAATTCCCACCGAACTCGAACAATATTTCCATTAGGCTCTCGATCCACGTGGGCCAGCACTTTTTCATGTTATTTTTAACTTAACCTGCCGTTTGACTCAGAGGAATTGATATAACCATGTCACAGCACTGCTACGAAAACGAGCCGATTATAATTATCATTCTTTCATTCCTTGACCATATTGGAAAATGCTGCTATGCTAAAGTTACCGTTGCGTAGTAATTGAATGTTTTGTCAGCATGTAAGATGCAGTGAATAGAAGCATGCTTTCCCAAGGGAGTAACATCCAATTTCAACAGCTAAGCACAATACTATATAAACGCAGATGCACGAGTGAGAATTGTTGGACGTTTCAAAACGTTGTTTTTTCCAGGCTCAAAGGTTGAAGTTCTACATTTCAAGCATTCCGATGACCCATGAACTGAAGCAAAATATTTTGTGGAAATGAAGCCAAATGTAGAAATCAGCCGTTTAATTCCCCACTAGATGAACGATTAAATGACAGTGTGAAATTATTAGCTGAACACGTGTTTTTGTGAATCAGTTGGTTATGGTTATGAACAGGAAGGGAATCTTTCGTTCATTACGAGAAGCAATTACGCGCATTGCTTGATAGTGCATTTGCTGCGTTTTTTTCATAGTCTTGCTTCTTCCTCTACATTTTCCGGACTGCGGAATCATCCAAACCATATTTAAACTTTAGAACAAGTAACGACAACCGACAAATATTTTTTACAGCGTTCGGGGCATAAGTGCAACCAAGAACCACTGGTCTACTATTCATTTTCCAAAAACGTTTTTTCCTTCTTTGGAACTCATACTGCATAGTGAGCGGCCATTGGCAGCAGTGTTTTTTACTTTAGATGTAGCTTTTCTTCTCCATTTTGTTGTTTTTTTTGCGCACTTACAAGCTCCAAAACAAACTGACAAAAAGCCATGTTGTTCAGGCTTTTTGTCCGCTAAGTCATAAGAAACACAGACATAGAGATTATACACGAGAAGGAAATGCTAAACGGAAACACGCGTGCATCCTTATCTTAATTGAAAGATAAAAAAACGAAAGATTGTTACCATAAAATTGCAACCTAATGTTTTCTTTCTGTACAAAGTTGTTTTTTCTCTGAGACATTTCGGTCATCTGTCACGTAACAGTATTAAAACTCGTCGTAATACTATTCGCTAACCTGCCTTTTCGGACATTATGACCGAACTGACTTAATTTTTTTCGGTCATTTCAAAAAATTCTGTCTATGACGGAAAAAATAAACCCAAGTACAAAGCAATCAACTGTTCTTGCTTATGCCACGTTCATTCATTTTTACACTTCCTTTTCTTCTGGTGATAGTCAGGGAGCAGCAGCCCTAGGAGGACTCGAAATACTTCAGTTTTCAGCAACCTCAGATAGGTCTGCTGGGTCCACACGACGGGACCAAGCAAGGTTGCTTTCTTTGCTCGAATAGAACCTTTCACCTCCTGATTCATATGCAACGTTATTTAACATTCTTTCTGGGAGTGAAGGCATTACTGCAGTAGATAACACCTCAGAACTTATCCTTGTCTGATTTAGGTCTTGACATCACACAGAAACTGCAGAAACGGTCGAAGACATTTGGTTGTTCAAGCATGTCTCTTCAACAGTTCCTGTCTCAAGGGCACGCATAATACCAAGGTCTTCTGTGAAAATTTTTTCCACCTAAATTAATACTCATTCCATGAGGCATAGGTGAAAGCCAGTTAACAGCAGTTTTTGTCAGAAGTACGAAAAATTGGGGATCGATCGATGTGGCTTTTTTGGGGCTGATACCAATATATCGGCCATTCATGGACCGATAGCCGATATTTCCAAAATTTTTTCATCATTTTTTCTGCTTGATTGTCAATAATATAATGTATTTTATGCCTTACCTTTTTTCAAAAACTTCAAGAACCAGTATTTATGAGCTAATTTTTTCAAATTGCAGCAATTTCAAGATTTTGCTATGATTTGTAATTAGTCTGATTAATGATGATGCTTGTTTCGGCCGCAACAGCCGACGCACGCTGCATGGTTCATCTTGTCTGCTTGTTTATGAAAACGCACCTGCTAGCGTTGCCGCAAGATAACTGTCTGGACTTGGTTCGTTGTGCTTTCTTGCGCAAGTTGTCTGCATGTGTGAGGAATATAGCAGCGTTTTGTCAACACTACTGAGACTGAGGAAATCGGCCGTTTTGGCCGATACCGATATATCGGTGAAACCCAAATATCAGCCGACATATCGGTCTGTCTCTACTAAAAAAATATTAAATCGTGTCCATCGCTGCGTCCTAGTAAATAACAACAATAAATCGTTGGCCTTAGCACGTGGAATAGCTCTCCAGCAACCAAATATGGACAAAATTTAGTTCTTGTTTTCTCCACTACAGTTTAAAAATACCATCATTTACAAAAGCAATGCTTTTCTACAATGAAGCCAAAGCTACAGTTTTCAAAATATTGCTAAACACAGATTGGATCATGCTATCTTGCGTCTGATGTAATATTAATGATCAAGATGTTGGAAAATTCATTGAAACGAACGTTCCGGATTAATCAGCAGCCCACGAATTCCAATAAAACACTCTGTGAAAGCCACCTCCAGAAGCAGACGAGCATGTTTGTGCGTCAGCTGCAAGGTCACGTCATGAAAAACCAAAGAAACTTTTTACTGAAGTAAACGGCGCTGTTTACATTGCTGCTTTGTTGCAATGAAGGTCCACGTTGATTTCATATTTCATAGAACGTTTTTTTCGACTCATTTCTGAGATGATACAACGCACCTGCAAGATCAAGACTTTGGCGGTGACGTAGCTTGTTGGCGACATTTTCATTGAAACGCACTGCAGTTTTTCGCCGTCGCTCAACAAGTCGAATCGAGGGAAACGTGATAATTCTGGATATTTCGCGCTGTCGTTGGTGTCTGCAGAACGAAGTTAGGGCATTATTTGAAGTGTCGGGGCGAAAATTTGCTTATGAACTGGACAAATTCGGATCAAATCATTCGCTCACTGCCGAATATTGATGTGCTTCATCGTTATGTTAGAATAAAATTGTTAAAAACTACAGTAAAAACTTTTTAGGTCAAGTTAGGCCAGTTAGTGCTACAGGCTGATTTACATTAAGGCTACACTGGTTGTGTCAAGCCATAACAAAGGTAGACGCGGAAACGTGTCTACACTGCCATCAGGGTTACAAAAAGACTTGCTACATTCCTTACCTCGATCATGGCAGGTAAATTTACAGATGAAAGCGCGGGTGTAAAGTACGCCACTTTTCCAAATTTGTGGTTTTGTAGCAGTTAGTTGACACAAGTGGATCAGAATGCAGTATGATAGTCATACTCACTTCATAGGTTCAGGCGCTTTCGCTTTATCAACAATGCCTTTCATAAAAGAAACAAGTTCCTTAGACTAGGCCATGTAAGAAAAAAGAAAAAGAAACAAAGTAGCAAATTTCCTCTCGAACGTTAGGAAACGTGCCTAATTCTCGTGTTAGTGCTGCACGGTATATCTGCGCTCGACCACAATCGTAACACGGTTGGCTGAACACGATGACGTCATAAAATCACCACTCAGAGGGGCCCCGCGCCTAGGTCTTGCATTGGGCCCCGTATCTGCTAGGGCCGGCCCTGCAGCTGATTCTAAACCTGCCAAAGAGACGGAGATATTATAGACTGTGCATCCACCGCTACACACGTATGCGTTGCCAGTGATGTGTCAATCCGCGGTAACCCATTTGCAGTTTGTGCGACCCAGTCGTAGGAGGCGATGACACTATTTTTAATCTTTCGCTGAATGTGAACCCCGTTTCTCTGTTGTCCCTCCCAACATCAAAAACATGTTGAAGCGTCTGAGCGCACGTGAGCAATTGACTAACTGGGAGGCAACAAATTCGAACGATGCAAAATTATCCAATTACTAACTTATGGTTAAAGGACGATGTAGTAGAAGGATCCACTAATAGGCTCTGGCTATCTGTAGAAACTTGCAGTTTCCTTTGTAATACTATACATCACATATGCACATTTGCTTAAATATTGGTATATGCTGCCCTTGTACTACATTCCTTAAAACTACACATTGGATTTCTGGACTTCCATCACAAGCAGACACCCCAGCCACTTTACAATTGCGTCCGTTATGACGCAGTTCAAGCCGAGCGAAGTCATGCGGTTCTCTCTGTCGTGTGAAAATTATTTAACTGAGTCAGGCTGGCGCAGGCTCACCAGGGAGCGAAAACTTCGTCATCGAGGAACAAACAAATCGTTAAGCTTTGCTCAGCTTAGCTCCAGCGTTAATCGGCTCTTAGAAGCAAATAGACGTTATTGTTCTACGAGAAGTGAACTACGTCAGCGTTTAACACATGATGCAGGATCATCAGCAAAATTAATCCATGCATATGATGGATATAATCTACAAAATGAAAACTGCGGATCTCAAACAGAGTTTAAATACTTTATAACATCGAAATGACAAACACAGTAAACATCATTTGTAACAGTTAATGCATGGCGAACGAAAAAGGGTATTTTTCCCCACTAGGGCCTAAGCACGGCACTGTTCTGGGAATTCCCTGAGCCACACCTTCCGACCTTCAGTCAAAGCGGTGGAGAAGCAGCCAATCAGACATGCCAGTTCTTTAATAAAAACATACGTTTTTGTATGTACTGCAAACAAGCTACACCCCATGTCAAACCAAACGGATGTTTACCTGCAATAAGCTTTAAAGTGGTTTCTTCTTTGCTTGATTTGCCCGAAGCGTTATTATTTCTCAATCGAACACAAGCCGCACGTTCCAAATCGCCCATTTCTGAAACACACAGGTAAAGTTACCACTTCCCTGCTTACATTAGAATTTCCTCCTGCGGATTGTTTCGTGCACCTAAAACTCATTCGAACATCATTTACGACATACTGTGTGCGAAATTTGACAACAATGTGGTGGACATGGAGTGCACAAAAACGATCAGAGCACTCATTTCGTGACGGCTTCAGGTTCAAATGTGGTAGATACTAAATGCACGAACTACCTTCTAGCCTCGTCACACCATTTCTGCGGCAATTCATCAAACGTGATATTCTGCGTCGCAGCCTTCGTTCTTGGAGAAGACCATCTGTAAGTTGGGAGAATTGTTCATATTTCATGAACTGACAGAAACATCGCAGTTTCGAACGGATGTCACTGCAATGGCAAAGAAGGCGAATGGATAACAGCAGTCTCATCCATGCCCAGAAAGTGCATTAAAAGGAACCCCAACGCACCTCCGGGCTGCCAATGACTGCTTGGGGTCTTGTTGCACATTGAAGAATTTTTCGAGCAGTTTGTATTCACGTGTGATATCTTTTCTCCGCTGTCGTTCCTTCAACTTGGCATTATACATTTCCACTTTGGCTACTTTCAAGCCTACATATTGTACACAACAATCCTATGTAAACAGAAATGACAAGTAATTACAGTACCACCGCAAGACGGATGGTATCTACAGCATCACCACTAGACAGTAAATTTGGCCGCTATTTAATTAACTCTGAGTAATATGGCACGTATGAAACAAACTGCACGCAAATCATCAACGGGAGGCAAGGCCCCGCGCAAGCAGCTGGCAGCAAAGGTTGTGTGGAAGAGTGTGTCGGCAACTGGAGGCACCAAGAAGCCTCCTCACCACTACAGGCCACGCACGGTCCCACTGCGTGAGATCTGTCGCAACCACAAGTGGATCGAGCTCCTTATCCGCAAGCTGCCCTTCCAGCGTCTGGTGCGCGAGGCCGCCCAGGACTTCAGGACAGTCTCGTCGCCACGGGGGGGCTGCGGTGGGCTTATCCCCCTAAACAAAGCTCCAAGCCCCCCAAATTGAAATAGGAAACATAAATCAGTGGAATTTTTCTCGAAGTTGAATGTCAAGTCCCCCTGCATAAACGTAAAGCTACCCGGCACAAACGTAAAGCCCCCCTATTGACGACTTTCTGGCGACGGTTCTGCTTCAGGACCGATATGCGTTTCCAGAGCAGCGCCGTGATTGCTCTGCGGAGGCAAGTGAGGCCTAGCTGGTCGGACTGTTCGTAGACAGAAACCTGTGCGCAATCCCAGGGATGCGCGTCACAATCATTCCCAAGGACATCCAGTTGGCACCACGACGCATCCACAAAGATCACGCTTAAGCGACGACATAAACCAAGCTTCGTCAAAAACAAGCTTTAAGGACAATAACAAAATCGACAATTAATAAATTTGTTGTTTTTCGGCCGTAACTTGCTAAGCACAAATGCTAGAAGGCCAATCAAGGGCTCTGAAGATGCAGATAATCGCCTGTTTTTTTAAAGAAACAACAAATTGCCACTTGGGGTTGGGGCCCAGGCGTGGGCCAAAAAAACCTAAAGCTACCCCTACTATGACGTCACCCACAAAAAGCTCAAATCCAAAACTACGCAATTTTTAAAATCGAAACTAGAAGACTTACGGCACCTTTAGAGGGTTTGAACAGCTCTTTATTTCTATCTGACTGAACAAAGCCCGAGCCGATATATCGGCTTTTACAGTCCTTAAAGGATTGGACCGCGAAAGCCACTGCGGTAACTCTAGCGTTCCAGCGATAACTCGCTGACCGATCACGATAGAGAGCTAATCGCAGCATCATAAGATGCCGAAAGTCTTGCATTTTCGATAAAAAATTGGGGTGTTTTTGCTTTTGGAATTTTTTGTGACAATGCGATGTCATCAGATGGTCCCAATGAAAATTTGGGGGCCTATAAGGACACAAGCGCTAGTCCCGCGTTTTTTAAAATTAACTTGACGGAAATCCGCTTCTTATGAGCCTCTCTAGCACAATCGCTCGCTAAGTTATGGCCAAAATTGGTCCAAAAGCCCCAACATTGTCTTTTAGTATTATTTATGGGTTGAATTTCGGTCAAAACCCGGCGAGCGACTGCGCTAGAGTCACTTAAGGGCTCAAAAGAAGCGGTTTCGCGCCTAGTTTCGTTTTGAAAAAATGGGAAAAAATTGGATACTTTTGGAATGGGAATTTTGTGAGTCAGTGTGACGTCACGAGGTGGTCCCAATCAAGATCTGGGTCATACGAAAAAAACCAGGAGCCATTTAGAAACTAGACGCAAGTCTGCTTTTTTGAGCCCTTGAGTGACTCTCTAGCGCAACCGCTCGCCGAGTTACACCAGGTCTAGCTCCCTTTGAGGCCCATAAAAGCCACGTAAGTGGCTTTTGGGTCGAATTTCGGTCCAGTAAAGGCGTTCACCGTTTATTGACACTGCAAACATTGTGGTCTTGGTCGCAATAGTACTGACACATTACGCACCTTTATCTAACTCATCATCGTCAGGGTTGATGAAGATTGAACTGACTAAAGTCTCTGCGTCGTTATCGAACTCGTATTCGAAGTCATCCCTGTTCGGCATGTATGCTAGCTCCAGCTGCTGTTCTTTGCTGACATCAACCGGCTTGAGAGGAATTGAAAATATCGATTCTGCGAACACCACAACCAGTGAAATCACTGGAGAAAGAAATTGTGCAGCGGCAACGAATCGGAAAAAGATTGCAGCAAAACACAAATTTAGAATTACNGGAAAAGCATTATAAGATCTATTATATATCTAAAAGTGACTGACTCAGTGACTCTACACCTAATTCATCCAACAGATTCTAGAGGCACAAATGTTCGAGCAGGTATCACATCGTCCACCACGATTAACCACCTACACGAAAAACGCCATTTAAGCTTCGATCAGCGACTGTTGAACTGAAACTACTGCGAAAATTCTCAAAAGAAATGCAACCTGTTCTGCTAATTCTATTCCAACTTCCGAGAACGGTTGTAAAATACGCAGTGGTAATTCACGAAGTTGTTCATCCTTAATAAAAATAAAGCTGATTCGAATCAACAGATAACACTGTTAGCTGAGCAAATCAATTCTGACAAGCACATTTTGAAGTTTCAGAAGTTTTGTAAGTGAAAATCGGCAGAGGATTTTTAGGTGTAAGCTTATATACAACGAACAGCTCGTGGATACGTGGAGTTTTATGGTGAGTCACCCCATATTCTTCAATGCAGTGGTTCCCAAACTTTTCTGGCCGCCTACCATTTGTGGATCCCGTACTGTCACCACGTACCACCTTGTACCAGGAAAACTCAATCTGCTAAATGTCATTTCGATCAATAGTATGGAAAACCAGAATTGACAATAAGTCAACATGAACAAAATGGCTGTAAGAAATTATAATGGCCATTTTTAGAAACCAACAAGGGAAGTAGGCTACACAAAAACTCAGGAATTTATTAACAGAACCTCACAGGTAAAACCTANAGCTGTGAATATATTTTTGGTGAAGAAAAATAGAAAGTAGGCCTATTCACATACAACCTTGAAAGCCTTTGTGTACCACTAGTAGTACGCGTACCACAGTTTGACAACCACTGCTTTAATGTAACCAAAACCATTTTTGTTTTGATTTCTTCGAAAATGATTGAATTCCACAACACAACAGTTTTGTGCGTCAAACAAAAACTTGCTAACTAAACAGTCACATGCAAAAAGATGAACTGACCATGCAGTGGTGGTGTATGATCAGTCATTCTGTTAGGAATGTCCTCTGGCACAGTCAGCCGACCAAGATAACTGTTGATGTACACCTGCATGTAGTGATCTTCAACTTCCTTAGCTGTTTTTGTGCCAACACATTCAGCAACATCTTCCCAGTTGCCCAATCCAAACTGCTCAACACTGTCAATCAACTGTTGCTCTTCTAAGGCACACCACTCTGACTCAAATAATGAGAAGGTTCCATGATCCTGAACAAAGAACTGAACAAGTATTTGACAATGCTCTTCCTAGGGATCGACATGAAGTAAATCTGAAGATACATTTCTATACCACTTTCATGTACATCACCTAGACAACAAGACAAAAACTTTACAATCAAGAACAAGCAACTTAGAATTTCTAATTGTCTTGTGCAAAATGGCAGAATCAGGATGGCTCAATTCTAGAGTACATTTTACAAGTGTTTATACCAAAACATAATTCCAAGAAGTGTGTATGAGAAATCCACTATACTGTAAACTGTTTTAATCATTTAGGGTTGCTCAAGATGATATTTCACTCAAGGCTGTTTTTGATTTCATCATGGAAGTTTACACTCTTCGTTGAACAACAAGTTCAACAGCTAGTGTGCATCTTTTCAAATATGAAACATTTTGTAATTCATTTTTCTGGCCCCAGTGCCATTCCTTATGACGTTAATTTGTAAAAATCAATCACATTTCACACAAAAGTCCAAGACCACGAAACAGTTTCACTCTGACAAAGAATGTTGTAACAAGTTTTCACTAACAAAAACACAGCATCATATAATTTAAAAAATATCATATGATGAACTTACAACAAGCATGTATTTGTGAAGCCTGGTATGGTTGTGTGACTCTTCACCAGATGCAAAACACTGCAAAATGCATAATTTTAGCCATATTATTCACTTGAGGAATTTCACAGAGCTGGCATAAATCTTTGTTTAACACCTTCGGTGTGGTGTGAATGCCACACGATTATTCAGCTGGTGCCGGACAGTTTTTAGCTTGTTTTCATCCAAGAGCTATACACAGAATTGATAACTCAAAAAGTACTCACCCGATTGACCTCAAATTTTTAGGTAAGAGGTATTTTCATGCGAAGAACATTAATCTAAAATTTGGTTGCAAAAGACCAAGCATGTTAAAAGTAATTGTGCCCTACTCAATAACTACTGAACCCAAATTAGCATGTTGCCAGCCACGTGCACAAACAATTATTCTGATGGTCAGGAACAGAGTCTGGCTGCTCGATGCAACAAATATTAACTCGCAAAGTTCTTGATGTACTGGATTCGAATTTTCAAAATTCATAACAATTCAAAAATAATTCTTGTACATTTTGGTTGCAGAAATTTTAGTTTTAAAAAAGTTATGGTGCTTCACAGAACAGCTGCTCAACCCTGCTGAATAGGATAAGTTGTGTAGCCTACATACGTGTGTAGTTACGACATGGAAGTACGTAACTCCGAAGCTTTTGTTAGAATTACTTCAAATTTTCAGAGATGATGAGAATACGTATGAATGTTATATGTGGAAGTTTTCTGTGCACCAACACAACTAAAAAAAGTTATCCTTATATATGCAACAACTGTCAGGACCTAAGCGTTTTCTAAAAAGTGTTATAGCCTAAGCAGAGCAAACTGTTGCTTGATACCAAACAGCATAACTAAAAAAGTTCTTGTTGATATTACTTGAAATTTTCAGAGATTATTTGGTAGGTATGGAGAACATTATTGTAAATTTTCATTGCAACCAAATGACTACAAAAAATGTTATCGTGTGTTATCAAACAACTGTTCACACCTAACTTTTTTGAAAAAGTCTTGTAGCCTGGTAAGATGGTTTGCTACCAAACTTCATAACTCAAAAAGTTTTTGGTCATTTTGTATGAAATTTTCAGGATTAGCGTGTCTTGGTATGAAGAACATTTGTTGAAAATTTCATTGCAAACAAACAAGTATGCGGAAAGTTATCGCGTTGGCATTTATACATGTCAATCCACACCCCGCATATTCAATTTAATGACGCATATATGCATCGTTCCACACCCTGTGCATTTGAACATATGACACATATATGCGTCATTCAGCACCGAAGGTGTTGAAAAGCAATGGGAGTTGATTGTCAATCGGAAATTAGTGCTTGTTAGGCAGTTTTGAGCATGTGCTCCACCTTTCACAGTGAGATCTCTGCTTGTTCACATTTAGATCTCTACTTACTATCAATGAAATGCACTGATATTGATTATCTGTGTGCAACATTTTGGTAGAAGCACCACCTTCTTTTTGTTTAGAGACTGATTTGAGGACAAGAATCAAATTTGTTTCCAGCCACAATTGAAACTGACCAGAAATTTGTTTCCAACCAGAATTGAAATTGACCAAAAAAATCCCATCATGACCACAATTATTTAAAGGTACTGCTTATTTTGCCAAGAGCAGCAAAACCTCTGCTGGATAGATTTCGTTGTTTGAACCCAATTGGAACTGAATTCACCTTTCTCCACATATAACGCTTAGTTTGCCACAGTGGCACGGTGAACATAGTCGAGGGATGTGTCTATGGCTTCTGTGCGAGTGCTCGTCAGTTCAGCTCTCACTATTGCTGCTTTTGGTTTCCTACTGAACATTACACTTTGGACGGGAGTGCTTTTTATGTACTTAAAAATTTTTCTTTATAACTTTCATGGTTTACGGTTTGGTGTTTAGGTTTAAGGTTTTTTTTTAAAGATTAGGTTTGGGGTTTTACATCATCTGACAAGGACGATGTGCTCATCCAACCATATCATCCTTGTCACATGACCATATTTGACAGCAAAATAAACTCTACCTTATTTAAATACTTGCTAGGTAGCTACAAATTTGTTCCAAATGCAATGAAACCCTCAATGTTTATGTCATGAAGGAATAGACCACGCAGTATAGAAATTTGGCTGACGAGTGTAAATTTGCAAAGCATTTGCACAAGGTCTTGCAAATAAGTAAATAAAACCTTTCTATTCATGCAAGTTCACCAGTTCATTTCATCAGGCGTAGCCAACCTGTTTGACTCATGGGTGTAAAGGATTCTAAAATTGGACAGCTGGCCTCAGAGCATATTGATGGATTGTTTGGATAAGCCAGTATAAAAGAGATGTAAATGCAACAACAAAAGGTTTTGTCCTTTGACAAGTAAAGGCCAATCTACACTGAGGAGTTGCCAGGAGTCGCCGCGCATGATTCTTTATTTGCTTTATTGCACCCAGGAGTTACTGTGCCAACCCGTGCACAAGCGTAGAATTACCCGACACAACAAAACAAACAATCGTGCGCGACTACTCCTGGCAGCTCCTCAGTGTAGATTGGCCTTAAAAGCATAATAATGTAATGTTTACTGCAGTACATGTTTCACAAACCATCATTCTACAATGGAATGTCAGATATACCCATTGATTTAACTCAAGTGAAATTTTGAAAATGAATTTTAAAATAAAATTTACACAAGTTCAGTGGTGTTGCGATCAGAAATACTGAGCAGCAAGTGCACAAAGCTTCACACTGTGGCAGCAAGCAACAATAGAGATCACATGCCATGATCACTCTATTATTGCTTGTTTGCGCCACATGTATAGTATGTGTGTGTTATTCTTCGCACACATCCGTTTTTGGTCAATCGCACATTTCCAACCGCAAGGTTGCAACAGTGGGCCGGACGGGAAAGCTCAATGGCTATATGTGGATTGTAGTTTCTCCATTCCTGACTTAAATTAATCTTCCTATGTCACAACAAAAAGCTCTTGTGAACCACTACATTATATCAGCAAAGTGATCTGCTAACAGTTTGTGGAAATTCAATGATTTCCAGCTAGAACCAGAAAGAAATCCTAACTTTCAACCAGAACAAAATTGTGATACATATTTTAATGAGGACAAAAAATGCTGCAAACAATTGTAGAGCTTGCTAGATGCAGAAGAGTTAAATGACAATCTGCGGCAGAGTTTCATTTTAGCTGGGCTTGTATTTCCTTTGTTGCTATCTCTAGATCCTTGTAGATCTGAGCATCTGACCCACCGAGAGAGACCAGTGGTAAACAACCACTCCTTGCATAATGTGTTGATCATCTGGTAGCTCTTTCTCATGTATTGGCAATATTTGAGTTGATCCTGGACAGTAACAAAGCTTTTTCAACAGTTGAGAGGAAATGACTCTGAGCAATAACCCCCCAGTTCTTTAATGTCCTGGCATCCTTGTACTAATTTGTTGTTTCTTGTTGAAATACTAATTTTAACCAAAGAAAATCAATTAACTTTATTTTAATGGCAATGGCTACAGGTTTGCCAACAGACCTTCACTTTTAAATACTTATTCATCTGATGGCTGTAACGTGACAGTAAAGCATAACGAGTGTGCAATGGGCTGCACTACGCTCGGTAGAAACATAGTAAACCTAAACAGAATTCCTAAACCTAATCCTTAAACCTAAACCCTAAACCCAACCTTAAAACCTAAACCGTTTTTAACCCCTAAACCAAAACTTAAACTGAAATTCTAAACCCTAAATTGAAACCTTAAACCTAAATCTAAAAGAAAAAGTTAAGAAACTTTCAAAAAACGTTAAGAAAAAGCAGTCCCATGAAAACCCCTACTACCAAAACGAAAGGCGCCATGCTGAGAGTCGAACCAAAAACCATTCACATAGTAGTCATAAATGAATCCACTCGACTACCATGATGGTGCTGCTAGATTGACAAACTCAGCATTTTATTTGAACCGCGTCACCAGTGGCAGGCTTGTAGCCACTACCTATTTTAATACAACTTTCAATCCATGTTGGGAATAAGTCTGAAATCTGTTACAAAATTCCTCTGAACAAATCTGCTGTACAGATTCTGCACAACACAAATATTATATCCACAGATATATTTACAGACAATGTAAGCAGATTTACAAAATAAATTGCCAACTAAATTCTAATATTCACATAAAAAAAGGTTACCTGAACACACATAGCCGTATCTCTGCATTCCATACATTGGACATGCATTTGAGAAATATCTGCATCACAAAAGCAGCAATTTGTTTTTAATACTACAGGAGGCTGTGCCATTGCACAGGCTTAAGCTATAGTCACTACACCACCAACTTTAATATACATATAATGAAATTCTGCAAAAAAATAACAATGCACGAAAAAGTAGAAGTACCAATGAATTCGAAAAAAATATAGAGACACTATATTTGAAACTTAACCACAATTGATGTACACTTGTTGGCATGTCTGTGAATGTGTCAATTTTTTGTATAAGACACAAATGCAAAGAAACTGTTGCTGTGTGGAAACAAAAGAAGTGATTGACACAATCAGTGTTTGTCAAATTTGTCAAAAACTTTTCCAGTACCTCATTACTAAACCCTATGGACTTCATGTCTGCTCATAAACAAATAAATAAATTACTGCATCATAGTCTTTGTAAGCTTTAGGCCAGGGGTCTTTAAACTATTACTAATACTATGGTCACGAGCCAAATCCGGACCACAAATGTGGCAAAGCTATTTCATCTGGCCTGCAAGGACAGCACAGTACAGTACCAATATAACGAAAAATTAATTTAATTGCAAAAAATTTGATGATTTGGTAGAAAACGAAATTGTATGAGGCCTATCAGAATGCAATAGCTATTGCGTGGATTTGATTCATGGTAGGCAATAGCCACAATACTATAACTTGTCCTATTCTATGCAGATGCTGATTGACTTAAACAGAATAGCGTAGACTAGGGATAGGCAAACATTTTCTAGAGGGCCACATTGAAAACTTTATTCATTATTGCTACCAGGTGTATTACATTTGTCTACTTCAATTACAATTTACGTTTCAAAATATATAATGTTGTTATTTATACAGTAACCTTGTATTGTTTTATTTCACACTGACAATGTCGTACTATTGTGTACACAGGCGTGATAATATCTCAAGAATTATAACCTACTCAATAAAATTACTTTAACATAACTCAAAATATGTACTATATACAGTATATGGGAATGTCCTCCTGGGCAATCATTTGCCCACCCCTGCTGTAGACCAAGCAAGAATCAACTGTACAGAATTTTCAATGAAACTTGGTGAAATCATGGTTTGATATGATTCTGGTTATCAACTTGTTAGTTAAACATTTTATCCACAGATCACCATTTTTATGATGCATTTTGACAGACCGAAAAATAGCCCGCGATGACCTCAAAACAAAACTTACCAAGCATGCAAAATTCTGAGTACACTGCCATTTTTTTATTCAGCACAGGTGTCAGAGATAAACATGGATTTGGATTTAAATCCGGCGGATTTGCAATTTTGTGATGGATTTGCATTGAATTTTATGAATTATGCTTATCTGGTGTCAAGTGAAATTCCTGACTTGCAAAATGTCTGACTTCCCGCCATGTGCGCATGCAAAGAGCAATATTCTTCATGTCAAATACGCTGAGAAAACTGATGATCAAGGATTCCGTGTTTAGGTAAGTGTGTTAGGTTAGGGTTACAAAAACAAAAATATTTGAGGTCTAAGACTAAGTCCAATATTTTTCAGTGGTGGTAGTTATTCTCGTACTGTAGCTTGTTGTGGGCATCTGAAATCTAACCAGAAACTATTAATTTACATTTATAACACACATCAAAATTGATACAAGCATTGAGCAATGAAACTGCAAATGATGAAGTGAAACAGGTATGGTATGCGGATGATAGCTCTGCAGTCGGATCACTGGCAGGCATGAAAAAATGGTGGAATACTTACAGGCCTAGTAGGTACCAGATTTTGGCTACTGCCCTAAACCTGCAAAGACAATCCTCTTAATAAAAGACAGTAGTCTAATGCAATCCGCACAAAAACTCTTCGAAGATGATGGAATCAAAATCACAGACCAAAGTGAACGTCTCCTTGGATCAGTAATTGGAACAAAATCATTCGGGGAACAATACATTAAAAACAAGGTTGAGGATTGGGTAAAAGACCTTCAGTTGCTATCTAAGTATGTACAAGATGATCTTCAAGCAGCATACTCAGCGTTCACCACAGCAGTATCCTCCAGATGGACCCATTTCCAAAGAACAGTGCTGGATATGAGTGAATTACTTGCACCACTTAAAAACGCCATAAGAGATCAGTTGATTCCCGCTCTCGTAGGATGAGAGGTAAGTGATGCCGAAAAACAAATACTAGCTCTTCCTTTCAGGCATTGGGGGCTAGGTCTGAAAGATCCTCGGGAAACCGCCAAAACAGAATATGAACACTCCACTCAGATCAATGATAAACTAACAGCCAAAATCTACACTCAAAAACTTGATCTTGACTATAACCCCCAAACTAGCAATTAACCAAACACACGAAAAACAGAACATGTCAAGGGAAAAATGCAAAAACATCAGTGAACTTTTGGGGGGACTGAAGCCTGAGTCACAACAACTCATTGAAGGAGCAATAGAAAAAGGGGCATCTTCTTGGCTGTCAGCCTTGCCAATCAAAGCGATTAGATATGCACGAAACAAACATGAATTCAAGGATGCCGATCTGCATGAGATATAGGTGGAAGGAAGGTGAAAGGCATACCCACCCACTGTGCTTGTGGAGAGACAAACTCGGTGGATCATAGCCTCTTATGTAAACTGGGTGGTTACACTTCAGTGAGGCACAACTCAGTGAGAGACTATTGAGGCACAGATAATGAGAGACTCTTGAGGCACAGATAATGAGAGAGGTCTGTAGGGATGTTCAGACTGAACCCACACATCTGCCAATCAATGAACATGACTACGAAAGGGATAACACTAATTCGAGGGCCGTGTTTCCAATTAGAAAATGTGAACTTTCGGCAGGCTGGGGGGCTGCTGCACACAAGACAAAAGGGCGGGCCCTTTTTTGCAGCCTGCCGGGCCGCTTTTTTGTACAGCCCTCCAGCATGCCCTTTTCCGCAGCCCACTTGCTCATCCTGTGGTGCAGCCTGCCGGCCCGCCCTTCTGTGCAGCTCGCCAGCCTGCGGAAAATTCATGTTTTTCATGTGGCAACATAGCCCTCCAGCCTGCCGGTCATCCGTTTAGTATTATCTTATGAAAGAAAAGTCAACACTACTGACAATGTAAGGTTGGATATATCTCTGTGAGAGGACTGTGGAATAGCTGTGAGAAAACTTACTTTGACATAAGGATCACACATCCTACCTCACACTCACAGTCCTATTCTTGGAAATCTCTGGCAGTGATCTACCAACAGCATGAAAAAGAGGATAAGTACAACCAAAGAGTGATAGCCAGAGAGTCTTCATTCAATCCTTTTCTTCACAACAAGTGGACGAATGGTACCAGAATGCAACAGGAGTCAACAAAAGACTGGCAGAAAAAATAGCTGAAGAACGCAGCTATATGCATCTGTCATAACATAAATATTTTAAGGACAAAAAAGCTTAGATTTGCCCTTTTAAGGAGCACCCTTGCGGCAATATCAGGATTTTGAGACAAACGAAGTGATGTCCACTTCCAAGACCTCATGGACATTCACACTGACTTCAGCTTAATTCCTAGGCCCACAATCATACAAAGCTGAACGATGGTGTCAATGACATGACATCAGATCAGTTATGTCTGTGAAATAAGTAGTTAGTTCACATAAGTCGTGACTTTTTATGAAACTCTACCTTATTACTATTAGAACTAAATACTTCTCTTACTTACTAAACATATTTTGTTTTTCATGCACCTGACACTTCATTGATTGGAAAAATGTTTGCTATTAATATTACTGTTACCTGTCCATAGCCCTTCTTACAACGACTATACCAAATATAATATAAAAATATACCAATACCAATTATACCTATAACAAAAACATACAATTTAACACTATTTTTTGATACCTTTTTGTTGTTTCACGTAAATGATTAACAGTTATGTTGTGTACTGCCATCATAGAGATGCTGCAAGCTCAATTTCTACTTTCTTAGTTTAGCAGTGAGATAGTAGAGTGACAGATTTATTAGCCACTTCTCACTACAAAATTCATCCTTCCAACACAGTGTATTTTCATTTCTTTTGTGGTCCAGAATATTATTATTATGCTCTAGGCCAGTGGTTCTCAAACTTTTTGAGATCGCGTACCACCTGATGTTTTTTAATGTTGGAGTGTACACGCGTGGTTTCAGAAGAACTATTTGCTCAAATGTACTCAAGATTAATATAGCACGTAAACGAATTAGCAACATTAGCATAACACACGAACGAATTATAACACAGAAACGAATTAACAAAGCTTTTCGAATATGACAGGAAAGCTGCTCGCGTACCACCTGAAAAGCC
>JGI24158J21664_10003564_pt1 | contig 19601 bp, 14 predicted proteins | sample Ectturendosymbi3_FD_21664 | JGI IMG/M metagenome (IMG submission 21664) | reverse complement strand
TTCATTATAGAGGAGGACAGTTTTACTGTGCAGCTTACCTTTAGTGATGGAAACTGCAGTTCATCAATTTATCTCCTAGCATTTCACCTCTGTTTTGTTTCTAAAATGCTGCGTTTTTGTTTACAAATTACATGCATAAATGTTTGTTGATCATACTGTTTTTTTATGACATTTGGTCACTCAAAGTTATTGAGACAACAGAAATGTAATTATTAACTTAGTCTCCTATCGCCCCCCAACCGCCCATTTCTGCTTCACCGCCCCCCAATCGCCCATTTCTGCTTCACCGCCCCCCTAGAGGTTCTCACCGCCCCCAGGAGGGCGGTACCACTCAATTTGGGAACCACTGGTATAGAGGCATGACGCTCAGTCTTTCCTTGGCTACGACCAAACTCTTCTTTCGCATTCGATTTTCTTCAGCATCACGTGCACATCCGTTACAGGAGGGATTACGGTAAACAGAAGGCAGTTCGTGGTCTAAGCATCATTAATACCGGGGTTGTCAAACGGTTAACGCACGAGTACGCGAACGTCGCGGATGCATCTAAGAGACTTAGGTAACCTATGTTCAAGTGCAGTTTACAATCAAGGGCGGCTTACATTAATTTTTAACACCATTTCGTGCGGCTTACAATAAAAGGCGGCTAACAATCGGGTGAATTCGGCAGGCACATAATCGACTACAGGAAAAAGCAAACGAGAACGTTGCTAATCAGCGAAAACGAATTTTACAAACGATGACGTCATGAAATGCGTCATAGGGGCCCTCCAGTGAAAATTGCCCCGGGCCCCCCTACCCTTTAATCCGGCTCTGTATGGCTGAAACAGTCTCCACTTGCTTTACAATGAATAAACACTTTTAACGGCAAAATAAGAAATAAACGCTTTCTTAGGAAATTCTAAGTGGAAAGGTAAAATCTTTATAGGAAGAATCCGAGCATTGTAATTCCTAGCTAACGTGATCTATTATTTCAATTGCATTCGTACATTTCCTTAACAAAACTTAGATTAAGAAGTGGAAGCTATGCATAGTCTGCATGGACAATTTTTCGATCTGATGTACTGTAATTAAAGTAGCCAATACAACACGCAACTTCGGAAAACCTCCGCCAAAGTATGCGTTATGACGCGATTCTGTGGTTCCAAGGACGACTGGATTTCGATACAATAAACCCATGGTTCGAAATGTGATATTTTTTAGCGAAGATGGGAATGTAATCTACAAGCAAGGCGATTCGATGACACAATGACTAAAGTTTAAGACAATGCTGTGACAGGTTCTTTGGAGTTGTTCTGACGTATTCTGTGTTGTTGAGTCCATAGGCCGCAGAAGGGCAATCTTACAAAAATTTCTAGTTGCTGAAAGTGTTGTTAGCATAATTTAATTGATGAATCGTGTAGTAGTGACGGTTTTGCGTTGGCATATTGTTTCTCAAATCCATAGCATTGCTGGAACAGGTTCTGAAAGCCTTGCCAGGAACCAGCGTTCCAGTAGCTGAAAAGCGATTTGCGAAGCTGCAGCCCTGATACTGTGTTGCTTCAGGTTTGAATGCATTTTGCGTCTTGCTGTGAGGAGTGCTCAGGCGAGTCAGCAGCGATAAATAAACTGTTTGGGTTCGCATCAGGGCGCTTCAGAGTTTGGTGAGAGAACAACCACAACAAGCACTTGCATTTTTCCTTAGAAGGCGAGAAAACAGACAAGAAATTAATGGTCAAACATATTTCCAAGCCTGGTATTCTTTTTCAATGTGGTCATCCATTGAAATAACGCCTTTTGAGTCAGCACTTTACCTGCGCTCGTTTTAATCAACAGTATGCAGTAGGTGAAAGGGTAAGTGGGACCCCATCTACACCAAAACTGTAGAAGGGTAATGAACTGGGAATATTGTTCGCATTTTGCAGAAAGAAAAGAAGCATTGATTGAAGCCATCTATTACAGTCGATATTGACAGGATAAATGTAGCGAGAAAAAAGCTGAGCTGCGTTTTCACTTTTTAATTAAAAATTGTCACGCTTCTTTTTGTTTTTAACCATAGATTGCGCATATGTACGAGTTAATATAGCGAAGATAACATGGTTTTGAGTTATAATGAACACTTTTTTGATATTGGAAATAAATAATTATAGATATTATACCTGAGTGTGAATAGAGTTTAGTTCAGGCAATTATTTTGCAAGCACGCCTCGTGGCAAAGCTTAACACAAAATTAGTCGGCGTAAACGTTCTACACAATGAATAAAAAAGGTAAGGTCTTTTGACTGCTGACACTTCAATCACCCACATTACAAACAAGCACTTAAGTTCAATTGACCAGCACCATTTTTATTTGATCTTGTTTTTTTTGTCACTTATAAATGTATGGCGCTTGGCCTTGTTTCAAAAGCTGCTTGGAACATTGGGTAACGATTAGCTCGCAGAAAAGAACTGCAGTGAACTACCAAAAAAACTCGTACATGTGACGAAATAGTGCTGGACTTGGACTCGTGTCATGAAATGATTTGCCGATAATGGCATGCGCCTACTTTCAACTACCTTACTTTTGTGTTAATACTAGAGCAGCATGCCTCAGAAAGGAATTGATTCTATGATACGCTTTTGAGTGGGGTAATGCATCGTGAGCTAAAAATTTTACATACAAAACATTTGTTGTAATCTGCAGCATTGCAAAGTTTCGTCAGGTCACATTTAGTGAAAAAATGACTTACGCTGAACCTGTGATAAGACTTGAGTGAAGACGTTTTTCAGTTCCAAACTTTTTCATTATTTGTGGAAACTGTTTCTGTAAGCTGCACATCACAAAGCTGAAAAAAATTATTGAAACTAACAGTGGTACATAAAGTGAAACTTCGAAAAACATAAATCAAACAGTTCTGTTTCCGAACCATGTTCGTGTCATAAGTCAACGTAAATCTGGTAGGTAGGCAATTCTTTTCAATTAAACTGTAAAAATGTGGTAGTAATTATTCAACAAATTCAATTATGGTGACAATGTGAAAATAAACGTTGTTACTCACACGTTGCTAGAAAAACGTTGGAAGAAGTTTTCTTCATAGATGTGGTGTTTAATCCGCCAATTCTGATCCAAAACGTTGCTTAGGGAAGCTAGTGAAAAAAGTCTTCCCTGGGAACACGTCTAACAGTTTTTTTTCAAGGTTTCATTTTTAGGCGATTTAGATATTTCATCACATGATTTGACACCTTTGACTGTCAGCCAGTCAAACCGATTTCAGTTGAATTTTTTCCACGTGTTACCAGCAGTCAGGTTTTTCATATTAATATTTGCCTATTTCAAAATGGGAGGCACATTCATGAGAGAAAACGTTTGACGCACATAAATTGGACTTTTTGTTTTGTGACTCATAACTTACAAAAAAATATGCACAATAAAATATGGTAATGATATTTTAATTCTGAAAAATCACCGATACCGTACCTACAACCTTATCCTCAATTGTCTGCATTGTCTATTACAGGTGATATTGGCTTAGTAAAATTACTACAAGCTAAACGAATTGCGTGCAACACTGTTAGATCTGCACTGAAATTTATTTGAGGATATTACCAAAATGAGTGAGTCAGATCGTCTTGAAGGTGAAGAAGATTTGGGATTTCGTCTTAAGAGAGAGGTAAGAGTAACAAAGACTACTGAACAGAAGCAAGTCTGTATTGCTGCATTCATGTGTGGCCTTAAACGACTGGATCAATAGAGTATGCGCTCTTGATAACATGTTATGAAAAACATACACGCACACCGCGGCAGACTTCACGCTTGCGGGTTTGCGTAAAAAAACTTGAAAGACACTCAACTTCCTGGCGTCAAAAATTCAGGCGCTGTGTTGCGCAATTGTCTGTACCAGGGGTGGGCGTGACCAGCCCGCGGCTCGCGAGCCACATGCGGCTCTTACGCAGTTACCAAAACTCACACGAAATAACATGCATAACAATAAATCTAGCTAAGCAAAGGTATGTGTGTGAGTGAGGAAGAGATGGGGCGATGTTCATGTGCATGATACGGCTCTTTGCGGTGACACGGTAAGAAATGTAGCTCTTGGTCTCTGATTGGTTAGCCACCCCTGATCTATAGTCGGTTTCTCTTGTTGCAGGCACAATAAATATGTGCGAAAAGTTTATGAAATCAAAACATTGCATGAAAAAGTAATAATCAGCATACACTCTTCAAATGCCATCTATTTATAAAATTAAATTGTAAAAACGCAATGTCAGGTGGTTTGGTAAAGCAGCAAACGATTTCTCATAACTAGAAATGGGCAATTCAGCATAATTTGCTGTTTCAGAATTATTCCGGAAAAGCTACATCAAATCCAAACTGACAAATTCCTTTGGCTTCTAGCAATGCAGTGAAACCAGCATAAAGACGACTGATTACTCACAAAAACAGAAATACAATCAGAGCATAAGTTTATTGCAGTGCACAATGTAAAAGCTTTTCAAATATCCTCCTGTTTAACGAGATCACAACTTGGTGTTAATTAAGCCCGCACTGGTAAAAGATTTCTCTGAAGCTGCTGGCGTGGCAGGTATGCAGAGATATTTTAAAGCCAGCTGTTTTAGCGAAGCCAAAACGTTCAGCGTTTTTACGCTATTAGCCTGGAGTGTCAGCATTATTTGGTAGTAATTTTAACTTCAGATAACTTGCAATTTCTATTTTGGTCGAGTGCCGTAGCGTAACATGTATTGCGAGCGACGAGAATGAAAAATGTCGAGCATAAGACGGTTTTATGTTCATCTTCTTTCTTCGTACTTCGTCACTCTCTTGCACTGCATGTAAAAGACTATAAATAAAACAACCGTAGCATTTATTTGTACGTTTTACACACCAGTGACAAGCACAGATTCATGAACATTGCCCTTTGAAAAATAAAGTACAAACCCTATTATCCAGCTTAAAATGGCATTTTGGATTGGGTATTTTAGGATCCGAATCTCCGGGTCACTATTATGAATTGCCCATCTCTACACCCAACCTTTTGACTTTGTTTCGCAAGTTTATGTTATGAAAAAATTTCGTTTTAAAGGCCCATGTTTTTATACTGTCAGGTTGCTGAAGTCTTTTAGTCTGTTGTCGTGTTGTCTTTCGCTAGCATTTCTACAAAAATTCGTGTTGTGGGTAGAATAAGAAACTGCTAAAGTTGTCAATTTTCCCTGCATCAGAATTGTAGGATTTCGTAACTTATTTTGTAATGTTCCGTCAACAAAGTCCAGTACAAATCTTGCACATGATCTTCATTGAAACGTCAATACTGTATCAATCAACCATCAATCAACTTATATGTGAGGACAACTAAAGCAATGTTTCCAAACATTATATCTTCATAAGCTTGACGGTTGGTTTGCGCGAAAGCATAGTGGTTGTGGTTGCTTTGACTTGTCCCAGTTGTCCCCAGTTCGTCTTCTTGCTGGCCGTGTCTGGTGAGCTGAACCTTTGAATGTAAAGGTCGACTTCTGGCCAGATCATTTTACCGTAGGCCGGGACTGGTTACAAAAAGCTGGAATACACAATCGGCAGTTCTTTGTTTTAAGACTTTAAACCTCAAATTTTTTACTCTCAAGATGCTTTTTACCGAAATCACTTCGAAATGAACAGTTAAGAAATAAGAACTACAGCCGCCATCAGACTGTAAAACCCACTACTTTCACAATATGCACATAACCAGCAGCGCCGTGCTGGACAACTTTGAAACTTCAATAGCGGTATTCTGTAGCCGTTTCCTTGATATAATTTCTGACCATTAGGCATTTATATAATAACATGACGTCAGAGAAAGAATAACTTGCCAAGTCACCTTTATAATTGTAATTGTTGCATCCTATGTTATTGTGATATCACGTTAGATCCATAGGTGTGGCCAGGGAGCAAGGGGGCCATGCCCAACGAAATATCTAGCAAATCTTGTCATTTTGTTTTGAGAGGTGGTGCCCCTAACAAAATCCATTTGCTTGCTTAAAGTCAAAAGATTTGGCCCCTGCCTGGATCCAACAAAGATGTCTATGAACAAGCGAAACTTATATATCTTGGCCGTGGAATCTGTTTTCTTTACATTGTTATTGCTAACAGCCATGGGAAAGTCTGTGAAATCGCTATTTTCTTGTATTTCTACCTTAAAACAGATTACCCTCCTGGGTGGAATCAGCATAATCGTCGGTTCCATGGTGGGAAGTGGCATTTTCATTTCACCAGTAGGTGTTCTGGAAAATGTCGGCTCCATTGGTGGAAGCCTCATAATCTGGCTAATCTGCGGTCTTGTAGCTGTTTGCGGTAAGCTTTGCTGTGGCTGTTACAAAGGAATGGCTTTGTTTATGTGGTCGGCACTGCGTATGAGGACTTTGGTTCTCGCGAAAGTCTGGCTGAGTTATGCTCAGTAAACAACACTAGTCGTCGTCGAAGCAAATTTGCCTTGTTGATTTGAAAAGCGACATGGAGCTTACCGCTAAACATGCCTTTACTGCAGCCTGCAATGCAACCAAGTGTCTGCTGGTAATGCGGCTTGCACCAAGAAATGCTTAAAAACAGCTGTTCGCCTTCGCGCTCAACGGCCATTTCCTGCACTCCTTCGCTTAGTTCTGGATATCCGCGTGAAAGATGCATTTTCATTTTAAAGCCACTGAGCATCTTGACAATGGATAGCTGGTTTGCTAATAGAAATAACACATTGTTAAAGAAACGCGACGACAATTTCCCAACCATTTACTGCCACAGATAAATTCGTCAAATTTATTCGCAGAATGTGGAGATCGCGCGCCTTTACAGAAAACGTAGTTTTAAATTTGCATTGTATTTTGGCAGGATCCTTAACGTATGCTGAACTAGGAACAATGATTCCAGCATCTGGTGCTGAATACCCCTACCTTAAAGAAGCTTTTGGTACTGTTCCAGCTTTCCTGTTTGCCTGGACTTCTTCCATTGTTTTGAAGCCATCGGCTGTTGCGATCGTCGGTAAAACATTTGTTCGTTGACGACTTTATCGCGCAGCTGCGCGGAAAGATGACCAAGCGATGTGCTGCATATAGCTGCTTATATACATTAGGTTTGGTTTTAGGGTTTGGCACCACTGTGATAACTTCTGCTTGCATGAACGATCATCAAGAAAATCCTTACCTTTGTTAGAACCTTCATTCCAGCCAAGTCTCTTGAAACCTCTTTTGCATCACTAAGTAATTTTATACTGAGATTGTTTTTAATGGCATAACGAGAAAAACTCATCTACGGTGTATTTGCAAGCGCGTAACCAGCGAAGGAAGATCCCGTCTCTATTCTAAGATTTGGGAATACTTTTTAGAACGCAAAAACCGTACATACAGGATGCAAAGCAGTGCGCTACATTTCTTCTTCATTGTTCCGTATTTTTCGATCTAAGAACTGAAAACTCTGACGTTTTTTGCTGCACACTGCTCGGTCCGAGTTCTAAAATCTATTGAACAAAATTCCATTGTTATAGCATGTTTCTGCGAACACGTGATGTGTTAGTAAACGTAAATTCTTCTCTTTCCAAAATGTTGTTTTTGTATGCCCTTTCTTTTGAGTATACTTCACACTTGCGAGCATAAAATCGAGATCAAGAAGCTGAATATATTTCTGTGTACGTGATTTAAACGTCGTGAACAGAACAGCTTTCGCTGTGTATAGTATATTGTCTAGTGGCTGTCAAGGTATGCACGATAAACCCAACTGCTAATTGCTTATCAAATCGAAAACGACTTCTAACCGTACGTAAAAAGTAACACGAGTGAAAAAATTAAGCCATTGTTAACCACGAACAAAATATTCCAAGTTATCGCCTGACAGTTTTCAAGCTATTAGGAATAAACGTATTGGCTTGTTTCCCAAAATGGCTTGAAGTTTGATGATCCTCATTAAAAGTTATTAGACTAAAACGGTTGCTCAAACTCAAAGTTTTTTGACCAACGCTGCCATCATCTGACTAGGTAGTGTATCTAGGCTCGTTCTAACTGCGACGTATCCGGTCCCGCAATCTCCAGATAGTGGCTCAGGGTCGCGAGGGACTCCTAAGGATTCTCAGTGAAAAGTCTGGGGGTCACCAGAAGTAGTGTGAAAGGTGTCTTTTTCCAACCTCCATGTCACAATAAGGCCATATTTTGGTCCCCAGGCCTATATTTTTAGGAACATGGATCCCGGGGTTGGAGAAGTGAAGAACCGGTGGTTTAGATTGAAATATTGCCTTGAAGTATGCGCTACAACTGACTTCAATACAGACGCAGCAACACTAATGTCAGTTTGTGTTTTAAACAGGCTTGGTGTTCGGAGAATACGTTATTCGCCCATTTTTCTCCGAGACCGAAGATGTCCCTGGAATGGCGATCAAACTAGCAAGTGCATGCTGCATCTGTAAGATATTTATTTTTGTTACCGCTGTGCTGTCTTTTTTCAATATGTAGCACTGGTGCAAATCAGTCAGCCATGGTCACAACACTTACGTGCAGCAAAAACATCATTTCCATCTTTTTAATTTTTGTTCAGTTTTAATCAGCACGGATTTCTTCCAATGGAAGGACGTTTTGTTTTTTAATCGTGACATTGGAAGATTAAAAATAAGACAACTGTCGCTGCGTTGCAAAGCTAAAAGTAACTTGAATGAAAGGGAAAACTGCGCGCGAGACCAGCCAAAGCTTCTTTTTTAGCAGCAGGATGAGTGGGAAGCGCCCGCCCGTTCCTGTTGGAAAATCAGTGACTTCTTTCCTGCTTGAATTTTAATGTAAACTGTTTTTCTCAGGCAGCCCAAAACTCTTTGTGGCCGCGATTTCACGAACTTGGTGTATTCAAAATAAGCCCTATGCTATGGCGAAAGTTTGCTTGGCGTTCTGAAACGGTGCACAACTGCGCACACACTAAAAGAGAGAAAAGCGTTATTTTCGGTGACGAAAAATAATATAAACTTTTTGTTAATGTTCAGCAATAAGAGTGTTTTTTGCGGAGCAGGGGATCTCGCAATAAGCTACTTAAAAAACCACAGGGCTTCGATTCAAGATGTTTCTGCTCAAAACATCAGTTCCTTAACTGCAGGCCATTCAACAACGAACCAAAACTGTTTTTTCTGCGGCGCAATCACAAAATTTTGCCTGTCTTATGGTAGGGTGTTCGCTTCACACACCGAAAGTGCCGCGTGGTCCGGTATATTCCAAAATGTTTGAAAAATGCAACCGTAGCGAGAAATACGATTTTTACTGTAGCTTTAGTGCGCTTACATTGAATTTCTATCTTTTAGATGGCCGGAAAAATTGCTCCTATTTTTATAGCGCGGAAAATCGACTCAGTATGGTGCTGAAGTTTGTTGATATTGAAAACTTAGTTGTTTGTAGAACTCCGTTTCACGTCACATTTGCTTGTGCGCAGTGCTTGTGACCTTCATCAACATCTACAGCGTCAAAATTGCGGAGAAGATACAAATTGTATTCACCGTTGCAAAGCTGATTGCCCTGTTGATCGTGATCGGTGCTGGTATTTACGCCTTGGCTGCAGGTAAACTGATATGTTTTGTTGTGTGCCTCATAGTTGCGTTGCCAGGGTTTAGTGGTTGGGCACCAAACAGAAAAGTGGGGACCATACTGAACGAAAAAGTAAAAAGGGTGATCAGTAGTGGCGAGCGGGAGAATACCAACTACAAATTGGAAGCCTACACCAACAGTCCACTGGCGTCGGCGTTGCTGCTGTGATCTATATTCGGAAGAATCCTAACAAAACTCTTCTAGGGGTAGCTCTGATTGTTTTTTAGAGTTTTTGCATGGCTGCTTGAGCATAGAAAAGCAACTTTAACAAAATTTTTAAATTCCTAAATCAAGCTCATGGTTTACGTATCAGACCAATCATTCGCGCAATGCTTAAACCATGAAGGCACTTAGAAGACATACAGCTTTATTATTGCGTAACCATTGAAACGCATGAATTATGTCTAGTATTTTTCTGCCAATCAGGTCGACGGTCGCATGATTTTCGACATGTCGATGAAATTATTGTAGAAAAAGTATCCTGTGAGGAAAAACAGAAATGTTCGGTTTGGTCTTTGTTTATAAGCAATATTCTAAAGATTTGAGAAATGATCAACTATTTTTCGGTGATTCCAAAAGCTTGTTTTTGTGTTCTCATCTATCTAATGAACAATTTTAGAGCCTTAACTTTTTCTTTTCAGGTGTAACGGATAACCTTGCAAACAGTTTCACTGGTCCATGGAAATGGACATCTATTGGCACATCATTCTACCAAGGACTCTGGGCATACGATGGATGGAATCAGCTTAACTACATAACTGAGGAACTTAAAAATCCTATCGTGTAATTGCTTCTTTTGTGCCAAATTTCATTCTATACTTGTTTTAGTGCAATGCCCAAGAGAAAATGCTTTCTCTTTCTGAAGATTGTGATTGTTACGACGTTATGTCGGCGGTAGTAATCGTTTGGGCCTGAGTTTTTAAAACCGTTAGTTACGCAGCCATTCATCTCAGAGGTTTTCAGCAAATCGACTCCAAAAAGTCTCGCGAAATATTTAAATACGTCAGTGGAAGATTTGACGATAGCATGGTGGTTTCTTTGCAATTGAATCGTGATTATGTTTCCGAGGGTTATCGGCCGGAGTCCACAGCTCCCTTAAATGTCTTGCTAGTGAGTTTCATGTGTGTTATAACGAAACAATAAACATCAAGTTTCGCAATAGTAGTAGGAGGAGATAATAGTAGGAGATACTGAACCATTAATAAATTGGAGAATAATGTTCTACGCTTTTTGAGGTTTGCGAAGGGCGCCAGTACGTAATTTTAGAGTGCGCTAACACAAGGCAATTAAAATGGACGTAAAACGCTCACAGTACCAATTTACTTCAAATATTTTGACACTATCTAGAAAAGAAAATGTCTTCTGTGTGGTAACACAATGGATGTAAATGTGGTCATGGTAATACGCTCTGGACAAATCCATGGCTGTGGCAGATTCCACAATCTCATAAATTTGCGCATGACTCGATTAGGAAATGGAAAGTTTAGGAATAACTGTGAATTGTTTGTTTCGCAACAACACAATGAAGTTTATGTTGCTGCGAAGCTCGAAAATTTAAGGACCGGGTGAAACAGTTCCTTCAATTTGGTTAATTTCACTGTTTTTCAAAAATTAAAAAATTTCAACCGATGGAAGACTGTTTTTTTATGTAGTTTTGCAATTCCTCAACATTTTCCCATTTTTGGAAGTAATTCCCGCATTTGTGGGGTTCAACAAAAACCTCTTTCCTGGAAGAACGAAAAACTAGCACGCGACTTCGTACAACCTGATGCAAAAGGACTGGGTTGCGAGCAATAGTTTTTCCTCTTTGTTCTTGGCGTTGAATGTCTTTGCACACACACAAAACATACTATTATAAAAATGCGAAAGTAACAAATCTTCAGTGACGCTGTAAAAATTTCATGGAAAATAGTAGAAATTCCAGGCAAAAACCTGAAGCAAGTTAGTAGAGTACATTCGAATGGTGGACTTAATTAAGGTACGACTTGTAGAAGGTAAATTTGCGGTGAGAACCGTTACTTTTTTATTTTGCTCAAACACGGTAATTCATTTTAAAAATACTGCAAAACTGAAAACAATCGATTCTCAAATAAAAGTGCACGCGTTATTTCTACTGCTTTTTTCCAACTGTAATAAAGCGTTGAAGTAAGTTTAAGTTTATTTTGCACATCAGTAGACAGGTGGTCTTTTTACAGAAATCTTCCCCGAGCGATTATGATTGGGATCCCGCTGGTGACGTGCGTTTACCTGCTGACCAACATTGCTTACCTAGCAGGCCTGACTATCAATGAAATGNTTTCGTCTCGTGCTGTTGCTGTGGTAAGCGTAGTTTGCTTGTTGAATAAAACAGCTATTCAATGGTTTCTCGTTAGGTNCATCTGCAGTGCCCCCAGGGTCGTACCGAGGAGGGAGCAAGGGGACACAATTCCACGGGCGCCAAATCGCTGGGGAGCGCCGAAAAGTGCCAATAGCATCGCATAAACTTTCTCCAATACAGTACAGTTACTCCCAAGAAACCTTAATTTCCAACATGAGAGGGCCAAACTTGTTTCTTGCTCCGGACGCCATCTAACCTCGGTACGTCCCTGAATGACCCTTCCCACCTTCTCCACTGTTTAATGTTTGCCCGTAAAATCCTTGCGATAAAAACGTTTGCTTGAGCTTGCAAAATATTTCAAAATCAAAGTTCAAATTGTGCTGTTTTTCACAAGTTGTTTCGAAAACTCAGTGTTATTTTGATCTTGTACCAACGGATTTCGACTACCTGATACAAACGAAAACTGCCGTTAAAGTTTCCATACCGTAAAAAAATAAAAGCACGGTAGAGCACATTCCTGGTTTCTTGGCTTGTTTTGTTATTTTCCCGACGTTTAGCAAGGCAAGGAATTTTGTGTCGACGTGTTTGCTATATTACAGACTTTCGGTGTAAAATTTCTCGGAGCAATGTCGTGGATTATACCGTTGGGCGTCGCTGTTTCCACCTTCGGCGGATGCAACGGTTATACCATAACTGGACCAAGGTATAAGGCGTAAACCGTCTTTATGAAATACTTGGGTTTCATTGTTACCGTTTAAGAATAACTTTTGACAAATAATAATCTAGCAACATCATACGCATTGTTGAAAGTTATGGCGCAGATGAAAAACGCAATATGAAAATTTTTGATAAAAAACAAGCTTAATAGCGTCACTGCGTGACCAATAGCACTTGCGTGGCTGTTACTTGAACATCAAAACCGAAAACACGCAACATATCTGTGGTTGCAAGTTTGCTAAAAGGCGTGTTTTACTAGTAAGTCATCACCTTAAACTTTCTGGTTGCGTGCTTTTTCTTCACTGCAATAAGATAAAGTGAAATTGTTCTTGACAGAAGACGACCTTGCTGCACAAACGGTTTCATTGTTTTTATGCAGAATTATCTACACTGCTGCGAGAAATGACCACATGCCTGGATTCTTAGCGATGGTCAACTGCAAGCGTAACACACCAGTTTCTGCCATCATTTTCAATGTCAGTTTGCTTTTCGAAGTTTCATCTATCGGCTCATGTTTAATTTAGGATAAAACCTTCTACATTTCTGTCATTTCACATCGTAGGAGCCCCCCTAGTTGAGGAAAAGGTTTCTATTGGAAAAGTATAATTGAAAATTTGCAATAGAGTGCTCAGTAGAACGCTGTCATTTTATTTACTGAACTTAGTCCTATGTAAGCGATTGAATTAATTTTGCTTGGTTCTGATCATGAGTTATAGAAGATCAAATCAGCCATCAGTTTGCTTGTTAACCACTATATGTCTCACCAATATTATCTGTGCACAGGCCCGTAACCAGAGGGGGACGAAGGGGGGAGGAGCACTCCTAGAAAATTTTTCGCCCCTCCCTGGAAAAATGTGTTGGACACAGTTTAAAACTACTGCACATAGTTCAAAAAATTTGGGCCCCTTTCAGAAAAAACTCTTCTCCACTCCTGCTGTCCCAAGCTGGTCGCGGGCCTGTCTGTGCATTGTAAGATTTTTTTTCAGACTCTCATTGCTCTGACCATTCTCATACCTAACGATTTTGATTCACTGGTGAATTACTTCTCCTTCAGTATGTGGGTATTCCACGGAGGTTCTGCACTTGGCCTTCTGGTGCTGCGATGGAAACAACCAGACCGACAGAGGCCGTACAAGGTGAGCAGTCTTTTCACTCTATGTCAGTTTCATTTGAAAACAGAAGTAGCGTTTGTAAAATATGTCTACTTTCTGTATAGGCAGTGCATTTTTTAGCCCAGCGCTTGCGACACCAAACGGCATTGCTCTGCTTTGCTGAATGCTCGTAAGCCTAAAAAAGGGGCTTAACCTGTAAATGCTAGCATGTAAATATCGGTTATATTTTACTTTCTGAAGAGCATAAGTCTGTGATATCTTCCAAAGCACTTTGTAAATAGGGTTCTTGCTGCAAAGCTTGTGGAAGTATTGTTCATAGCTATTTGGTAACCACGAATTCTTTTGTTCTTTGTAAGTAGCTGATGTGAATTTTTTGCGAGTAAATTCTGGTGAATTATTTTGAACGGAGGAGTTTTATATACCAATTCTAATTTGCGACAGCGGTTTGACCTCAAAAAGTATATGATGAAATGGAAAACCGTGCTTGTTTTGGTTGCTACAGTTTCTTGCAGATTAGTTAAATATAATACTAATTTTTTAGGCAATGTAGCTTTTGTAGAATCCAATTGAACGTAAACTTTATAGCAATTATAACTTCTCTACGCTACCAGCTGATGAAAGTGTTGCCTTATTTGCGCAGGTCCCAATATTCATTCCCGTTCTGGTTGTCTTGATAGCTTGCTATCTCGTGTTTTATCCAATCATCTCGCAGCCAGCGTGGGAGTATCTGTACGCTACACTGTTTATTCTTAGCGGAATGCTGTTTTACATACCGTTCATTCACTTCGGAATCAGGCTCGGATGCATGAGTGAGTACAGTATTTCCTCTCGTCGAATGAGCGAAAAATTCTGAATGCTGGTTTGCTTAAATTCTGAACGTAAACTTCATTATACAGAATATATATTAGCCTTCAGGTCAACAGCGATCCGTTCCTTCTGACTTCGCGATCAATCCAGCATTACGCACCTTAAGTGATGCGTAGGACGATTCGCTTATGAGACCAGTGCTGGCACGTTAAATTTTTTCAAGATTTTCTATTATCGTCTTCTTGTTTCCGCTCACTTTTAGATTGAGGTGATGCTTGGCGTACTGCAGATGTTCGCTTTCGCAGAATGTTTAATGATACTGGCTCGCAATCACACGAAGCAATTCATGAAGCAAATAATCTGCTATACGCTTTTAATTCTGTGACCAGTTGAGGTGTCCGGCTTACGCTTAAAATACTTGTGTTTCATGCAGTTGGAACAATCAAATGCTGTTCAAAGCACATTTCAGCCTTCTTCGAATTGTGTTTTGTAATGTTAATACCTTAGCACTTCGATTTCCTTCAGGTAAATGATTTTTTAGGTGTGCTGAAAGTATAGTCCCTGCAAAACAGGATCAATTTCCTGGCCATTCTTTTGCGGCATGTTGGAAGAGAATTGCACTTTACAAAAGATTAAGCGCAGTTTGATTTTAGTGTTTCTTATGACAAGAAACTCAGCAAACATTTACCTGTTTTACAGAGCATTTCACAAGGTTTTTGCAGAAACTCATGCAAATGGCTCCACCTGAAGCATACCTCAAGGGCGAGTGAAATTGGATTCTCGTTGCGACGTATTTCGACTCTTGATTTCTCTTTCTGTGGTGGTTTTACTAAAACGGTGTAGTCCTATCGGAAATGGAGGTTTATACCCTCTATCCTTAGAAGGCTTCTGTTCATACGCAAGTTGTGGTGAAACAACTTGACGAAACGTCAGACATTTACCGTTCTTTACCAACCATCTTACTGCGGTGCATGGAAAAGCCATCGTTGGTATGGGATAAAATATCGTTGCAGGTGGTACTTGATTTTTGCTGCTTAAAGTGTCTGCGAGTAACTCTTTTGTTCCAACTTCTTTGCAATTTCAGCGAGCAGCAAGACGAAAAATATTTTGGCTTTCGAATTAATTAGCTTATGGACTGTCGAGTTGCCAAACGGTTCAATACCAACAATCTGAGTCTAAAGAAAAAGCCCAAATGCATTTTAAGTTGCTTGGTTCCTTCAACAAGGCAAAAACGAACGTTTACTAACCTTGCAATTTTGGTGCTATTTTGATGCTGACTTGCAGCAGTTCCTGTGAAAGAAATCTTCCTATATAAAATTAGTCGAACAAAAAAATTATCGGTCACAGATATTGCTTTTGGATTGCTTCCGTATCGTAAATAAACTTTTCTTTGTGTTTGTGTCGAAGTATTTTATCGATATCGTGATTGCAAACACCTACCAACGCCACCAGCGCGCGTGCGATCTCTGTTTTTGAAGTGGTTTGCTCCCTTGTTTCTTTTACCATATTTCGCCTTTAAGAAGCTCTGCAGCAGTGTTTCAATTTTTTAACTGTTTCTGTCTTGCTTTTTAATTCGAATTATTTGTAACTGAAGCGAATTTTACCATTGTCAAAAACAAGTGTCTTATTTCAATGCAAAACATCATTGCTAAATCCTGACCGTTCTCGCCAGAATGTTGGTCATGAATTTGCTAATTCCTTCAAGTCATTGCTTCACTCTCATGTTTGTTTTGTTTGATGTTGGTTTTACGCTTATTGTGTGTTTGGATTTCAACATAGACGCTGAAAAGTCTGCAACTCGCTACTTTTATTTCCAGCTATTCCATATGAAAGTGGCTGCTTTAAATGCACTAAAAATAGCACGAGAGGTGGGTGTTTTGATCATTAACCCAGTGGTAACCTTGGATTGGGGCGGCAATAGCACAGTGGTAAAGTGTCCGCCTCCCAATTGGAAGGTTGGGTGTTCGATCCGCAGCCACTGAGTGAATTGCCGTACCGCTCCTTGGGCAAGAGTGTTCACCTCACCCGCCTCAGGCTTCGACCTGCCGCCAATTGCCGTCACCAAAATTAACAAAAACAACCAAAAAACTTGGATCTATTGTACACTAGCAACATTTGGTTCTTGTGAGATCCTTGGTTAAGAATTAATCTCGTAAACTTCGTACTCTTCTTACTTTCAGTATCCACTTCAGCCAGCCTCCAAAGCAAGATGAGAATAAAAACTATCGCTTTAAGTGTTGAGTCCGGGGTTGTACAGTTATTGTTATAGAGTAACTAGGTGAAGAGCTATGAAGAGCTTAACGAAAACATTGTGTATCCTGTGTAAGGATTGACGTCATAAGAAGTACGTTTTTTCAGTAGATTTTCGCTATGGAAATGTTGTTGCTGGAAAACAAGTCTGTTACGCATAAATTGGATTTGTTTACAACTTTTGCAAATACAATCCAAACTACACAACGGTAAATACGCACAAATAATCCTATTTAGCGAATCGTTAAAGCTGCAGGAGTGATTCACTTTTCAAAGTGCTGTTGAAGCTCTGTTTAAAAGAAACTAAGTGCATATTTCTAAACGTGGTTTTACAACTAATGGAAAGTTCTTGCTGGAAGAGATTAATGATTCGTATTTCTATTATTGTGATTGTTTTGGTTTCGTCAGCGTTAAGAAAATCGTTATTTGTTGTAGTATGTGCTACATCGGCGTTTGATGGCTAGCGGGACATCTCAGTGTTGTCCACATGACTGATTCAAAGTTGCTATGGAGTTCTATGACAGTTTTATTGTACGGAAGTTATTCCTTTGGCTATCACAATCTCTGGTCAACTCGTACTGCTTTGTGACGCAGACGGCGTGTTTTTGCTATTGCAGAAGTTCGTATGCTAGAATGCGTATCGATGCTTGCCAATTTCTTCTGTGGTAAGCAGTGACCTTATGCATATTTCATTCATGAACGCTTGTGTTTCGAACTTTTAATAGACGACTGAATCAGTTCGGCGAAATAGTGCTACATTGCTTTATTATAACTTGGTGAAATCAGATAGTGAATTTTTTCGGCGATTTACTTTTTTCATCGTCTTGTTGAAGTAAAAAATCATGGGTACCTTACTGTTGGGTAGTTATGGGAAACCAAATGTGCCGAATGCTCACGATTACATGGCTAAAATTACTACCTTCGAATTGCATGAATAATTCTACCCAAGCACATGGTTGAGGTTGGTGAAATGGTTCTTTTTCACACCAAATGTGTAACGCCAAATTGAAAACGAAAATCTGAAAAAAGGAGTTATGCATTTTTTATAAAAGTTTTTGGTAAGTTCAGATTTACATCATGAGCATTTGAAGCATGGAACCCACATCTGAAGGACATATGACGTATTGACAAGAAGACGTTGTAATGCTTTTTTTAACGTCTGCTAGCTTGCTACCAGCTTTTATTAAATACAACCACAGCTGTTTTGTTGACAAAATAAATTTTTCAAACTTGAACGTCGAGAATCAGCCTGCAGAATTGTTGCATTTTTATCAACGACGAATGTTTATAAACTTGCAAACAGTGCGTGTGTTGGTTGACAGAAGCATCACTGTATACATCTGCCTGTTTTTTGTTCTGCTTCATCTGCAAATGAGTTGATTTTTTAAGCAGTATGAGTGTCATATTAGGGTTCTGCTTGCAAGTTTAACTTGTGAAACACTTTTCAAGTTGAAAACGCNTTTCAAGATGTACGCAGNAACATTTACAAAATAAACGTGTACATAATGCTAAAATAAACAGTAAGTATCTAGATTCTAGAACAGTTATGTCCAACTCAAATGGCTTACTGAGCCAAAAATTACATCACTATCTTAACCACAGCTGCACATTGAATGACTTACTAATGAGGGCCGCAGATTGAATGACTTACTTTGATCTTAGCAAACAAAATTTAGCTGAAGCTAATGTACTAAAAGCCTTCGAATCCTGAGTGCAATGGTAACCGCCATGATAAAATGGCACTGAGGACAACCTGCATCAAAAATGTCAAATTCAAGATTATCAAAATAAGGACAGTTTGTCAGTATGCAGGATACTTTTACTACAGCGAAAGCCTACACTGGGTGGCACAAAACCTTCGCCTGGGCCGCGGGTAGGACAATGCTGTTCTAGAAGAACCACCATAAGGCTACTGCAAACCAACATGCAGATCACGAAGTCGCATATGCGACAGATGTAACTCAGGTTAGCTCGACCTCCTTCGTATATTAGTGCATCATAGTGGACATGGGCAGAAGTTCAGCGGTGAGTTAAACTGAAAGTTAACATAAAACGAAACACACATTTGAAGGTTCGGTACTGGAGTAATTAATACTCATTCCAAGGAACCAAAGGAAACGTCTATTTCAGTCTCAGATTTTCGTACTGAGGAAGAGGGCCTAAGATCACTAATTTTTAAACATTTTTTTTCCGTTTATGTACGTTGCAACATTCAAATTGCAGTGAACACTTCACAGAACCCGTTTCATTGTCATTGTTTTGGCTACAATTGTTAGTTTTTTAGTCACAAATGCTTTAGAGAAACCGAATCTTGCACGAAACAACACATCCGTTTTGGATGTTCTGTTCCAGGATTCTTACAGCTTGACCGGTAGTTCTGATCGGGATTCACTTTCATCATCGCTGCAACAGTTTGGTTCATGTGTAAGTTGTAAGCACAAACTTCATATGATACTGTTAGTGACGAAGAAGAGCAATTGGCCTCCCTTGGGTCTCGCCTAAAAAGCAGCCTCGTGGAGTACAGACAGCATAAAGATATCAGTTTGTTTGTTTATTAGAAAATGCCAGGCCAAGGCCTGAAATGATCATTGACTGATTTCACACAATGAGAAGAATACAATATAACCGATTTAAAGCGAACACCATACAAACGAGACAAACAGAATTAACCAACAAAAGTTAACGCGCAAACGGCATACGCAGTGAGGAAACAAATGGATGACAATCAGTGGGGAAAGTAGAATAATTTTCTTACCGGAACGATCCAGTACTTGTCAAAACCCTCCCAAAATTTCAGCCATAAATATAAAAAAGCAATCAAGAGCACGTCTACTTTTGGCCCACCCTGTATTGTACATTTTAAAAATACAAAAAA
>JGI24158J21664_10003563_pt1 | contig 19603 bp, 8 predicted proteins | sample Ectturendosymbi3_FD_21664 | JGI IMG/M metagenome (IMG submission 21664) | reverse complement strand
TGCGTTAAACTAGTGATTTTCGACCGGTGTTCGATGGAACACTAGTCAAACTTATCAAATTTCCTGCGGAACACCTGACGATCTTTCACGGAACACTAGTTATCCGCGGAACACCGGTTGAAAATCACTGCTGTAGGTTATCAACAATGTATGAAAGTTAATTACCTTTAACTTAAGCATCCTTGGCCTTTTTTCAAACTTTTCGTTACACTGCTGTTAGAAACCTTTGCTATATGTGAGGAAGTAATACTGCTTTTACTGAGTTGGACACTGCTTCTAAGTTTAAAAGAGGTTCAAAGATTTACGAGCAGGAGGGAGTGATGAGTATATACTGATGAACTCGATACTTTTGACAGTGTGGTCAAAAGAACTGACGGCTTGAAGATTTTTGATTTTATTGTCATCATGATGATTCACGGCTTAACTTCCTGGTACCATCCCGTTTCTACATTACACCCTCCAGACAAAATGACACTACTGCTGATGACACATTCCGTGATTTAAATTATTGTTTTAGGGAAAAAACGTATGCTTTGTGGCTTGGATCAGCTGCAGTCACTTCATACTCGACCTCGACACGCACTCTTTGGAGTTAGTGTTATAATGGCAAACCAGTGACGTTGGCAACCGATCGACTTGTAAACGTAGAAGTACGGGCGTAAGATAGTAAAAGTGAAACTTAACTAATTTTTCAATACATAGTTCTGTGTTTGCGGCTAAGCTCATGAGCTTGACAACAGAAAACAAGTGTTGCTAATGACGTTGTTGGTAGTCCGTGGAGAAAAATAATGCATTTTCAAGATTTCAGTTGACCATGATACAGCACTGACTATTACATTTTTGCCCTGGATTGTTTTCTTGAGCAATTCTGACCGACGCTTTTGGTCGGAAAACCTGCAACTTGTGTGAGCCACACCCTTAGTCCTTGGTAATCGCTGAGAAGCGTAAAGTATCATTTGTACGGTTGTCTACATAATTCATTGCATGCAGGAATGTCTTCATTCACTCTATGGTAAACCTAAACCAAGACACCAGTTCAGCCTGATTTACCCTCCAGCGTTGCTGACGTCAAAATATACCATTGCAGTGCATATAAAAATAGCTTCTAATCTGCTCCACTGGTGTGGTCTTCCGTTTTTGTATGTGCATAGTTGAAACGTAAGGTTATTGCAGGCCGATCTAAATATCACAAACAGAACCAGTTTTTTTTAGTGTTGGACCTTGTTCACCTCAAGAGACCGTATCGGTCTCTCAAAACGCCTTAGAAAAAACATTGAACAGAACTATAGCAAAGTACTATATTTTGTGTGATCATAAAGATGTCCGACTGGCTTATTTTGCCTATTGTCCAGCATTCAAGTTGAATTTTCAAATAACACAGACCCTAGATAAGTCGTCGACGACAACACAAGTCCGCTTACATTTACTAACTTGTGTCATTTCATTCAGATTTGTCAAAGTCAAGAAAGACGACATTTCTATTTCTCAAGATTAACAGTTAACACACTGTGAAGCTCAAGTGGCATAGAACCAAAAGGAAATTCTGAGACGCATTGTTTGCTGTCAGGCCACGTTTCCCGAAACTTGAGAGTAAGATGCAACTGTACGCGCGCCCTGACGAACGGATGTAGGCAATACAAGACTGGAAAGAAAACTAAGCCAGGAGCACTGTACAGCTGACAAGCTTTTTACGTCTTCGTCGGTGTCCCGACATCCACTTGCGAATGCTCCATCGCATGTGGGTGGTCTCTACCATGGCAATAACAGGAACAGGCGAATGCGTGCACAATACGTCATTCAGAATTTGTCATGCACGTCGCAAGCAGTAAGTGCAGCCATGACACCCGGAGCCGGCGACACAAACGCCCAACAATGCAAACAATTGACCGCAGCTTGTGAGTCGCTGTCGCACAAACAGTAATGGCGGTAGTTCCCGAATCTCTGCCTGGCCTGTTATGCCCGACTTTCTTTTGTGAAAACGTTTTCACGTTACAGTTTGGTTTTAGTGACTTTGCATTACGCCTGTGAGCTAGAATTGTCAACCTTGTTTTTACTGCTTTGACCATTTGCCTTTTTTGTGTTTGTAGCGTTATACACATCATGCGATTACCTATCGACAAAAGTGCAAAAACTTTGCCTCGTTCTGCCACTTCATTGATTTTTCTCGAACACTTGTGTCCAATAAAAGTACTATTCGAAAACCAACTTCCACAAAATTTAAGCATGCCATCAAGCACTCGTTTATGTTCGTCTGAGTCCAAAAATAACTATTCATTGAATCAATGAAAGATCGTGAACGTCTGTCGTTTTGAATGTTCTGTTTACGTTAATATTGGTGATACTAATTTGCTTATCTGACAAATCACTGCAGTAAGCATGCAGTTCAAGATCTGAAGACAAAACATGAAAGTTGTTTCTTGTTCAGCAGTGAAGAGGTTTTACAAGGACGTCACTGTGTACTTTTCTTAAGAACGTTTGCTGGCAAAAAAGGGTATGACAGGAAAATTGTCAAATAGCATTCACCCCATGTTTCCTACTTTCAGTTATGCTGGCAAAAAATGCTCGCGACACCAACAAATGTTTCCTTTCGTGTTTCATATATGTTACGCTTGTACAGCGTCATTTTCACAATATGTTTTACGCAGCGTGGCAGAAAAAGAATTACGTTATAAGAAGACAGTCCGGTTGAGAAAGGATTTGTCGCGTTTTAATGATAGCAAAAATAATAAGTAAGGCAAATATATAACATTACTTGTATTTATAAATCAAGTCGCCAGAAACGCCTCTGGAAACCTCGTTGTATCAGTAGGATATATTACCTTTTGTTGTCAATTGCAAAACTGCCGCCAAGCGTGTAATACTGATTGCACTCAATGTTTGAGGAATTTCCTGATTCATTACATTCGTGTACTTTCGATCAGTCATTTCATGTGCTTGTATTTTGAACCAATCGCCTTTCATACAACCTGCCACCTTCTCGATCCCGCCTGCTGTGTTTTCACGACAGGCAAGCATACTTTCTGGGCATCGTCTTCACGAATTACCTGTTTTTTTGCCCAGAATTATCGGCCACTCGTGATCTAGGAATGCAAAAAGGTGTTGGAATGCAGAAACAGATGCAATTTGGGGAATCGTTGAGCAATCATTCCGTGCCTCAATCTTTTGAGACTAAAACGGAGTAAAGCGTATGTTTATGTAAAATATATTCAGCTAATTGCAATGAAACCGCCAGTAAATCTTTTTACTTCACTGTCAAATGTGAGCACTCGTTCGACGAGCATTTGCGATGATAAACAAATAAAATATAAAGTTCATGTAACAAGTCAGCGCCTAATGCATTACATGTATTGCAATGTTTAGTGACAACCTGACGAGGAAAAATACGGCGCGTTTACCAAAGAAGTCTCTTTGAGTAGGCCACGAACTTTCCAGTCGCATGCGAAAAGGAAACACAAAATTGGTGAAACGTTTGAAATTTAATGCAGGCAAAATCAATATAAAAATAATAAATAAAAGTATGCAGAACAAATCGGTCAGTTGAATGCGAGGTAATATAAAACACTTGAAAATCTTGTAGAAATGAACAACAATAAACAAATGAAGAGCGTAAAAAATCTCTGGCGCGCGTAAAAAGCATACAGTCGGTGATATCAGCAGTTATGACTTAGGGACGACAAGCGTTAAAAGAACTATAAGAAGCAAGTTCAGAGAACGAAGGAGCAAAGCTCTGTGGTTACAGCTGTTGTGCAACACTCCGATTTCTGGCAGAGCTTCGTTTGTCCGCTTTTTTCGGCGACATCTGACGCCTTTCTGTGAAGCCACTTGTAATGGACTGCGTTTGGAGAAGACCAAATGGTTTTCCTCTTCGCAGTCACCACGGTCCTGGCAAAGATCGTATATGTTCGAGCGTATTTTCTGACAGTCCGGTGCTTCGGAGCCGTCGCAAACGCACGTGCCGAAGTACCTCGAAGCTCGCTGCAACGCAAGCATCGCGCTGCGGCAAGCTGACGTGCAAGTCACGCCGCTTATTACCTGCGAGCACTTGAGAAGAAATGCATTTTGCGCTGCGCGGCACCTCGGGTTATGCTCGCACCGAATGCGGGATTCAGTGCAGCCCATCTGGGTGGAGCGCGCCTTAAACAGCCGAGGGCGGCATGCTTTTGCGTTAGCCTGCTGCGCCCTGCACATCCCTTCATCCCACGGCCCATCACGAACAATCACTTGCGCAAAGGGTATTGTGCTGTTTCGAATCGTACTATTCGCGGCACGGGCAGAGTTGCTGAAAGTCGTCAAGTATTCTACGGCCCTGCGCATTCGACAATCGCAACGGGCAAGCAGAGCACCGTAAACGGTGTTGTTGAGTGAAATCAGTGCTTTTCGGCAGTTTGAAGAACACTGTGCAACGTCATACAGCGGCAACGTCTTTTTGAAGACTTTTCTCCACCGACGCCCCATCCAGTATGTCAAATACCGGGAGGCTATTTTCTTTGGTTTGAACTTTCGCCGCTTCTTGCGAGTCCGTCTTGCAGATGGCTTGCGATGCCATTTTTTGCGAAGAAGCGTCCATCGACCCTTTCGCCGCATACTGAGTTTTTTATTCCTGAATTTTCGAGAACGCAATCTCTTTGCACGTAGTCTTCTTGCATACCATTTTTTGGAAAGGGATCTAGCAATTCTTCTTTTTGCAGAGAGAAACCTAGGCTGAAATATGTTCTGCATTGATGGCCCGTATGTCTGGAAAGAGCTTTTCATATTTTGCCATGCGGCGTTGCCACCACCAGCAGAACATGATCGAGCATAATTCCAGTACTTCCATCTACAGTTGTTGTCACTTTGACAGAGTTTGTAAGCATCGGAGCAATGCAAACGCCAGTCGCTTTCGCCAGGTTGTGGATCTCCAATCAAGATAGGAAGCAGATGCCGAATAACGCCGTCCCTGGTTGTGCTAGGTAAAGTTTGCCACGATTCCCACCAACTTGGGGTGCTCAGAGCTTTTTGAATACTACTCCGTATGTCTTTGCTGGTTCTGAGCTCATCAACCCACACGCTCCATGTATCGTGGTGCAGGAAAACACGCTGTTCATTAGTCAACGACCTTAACACAGCCTGTCGCGGCTGGCCGCGAACAGTTCGTCCAGATACGCGATGAGAACGATGCAATGGCAAACTATCTCTTCTAGCAGAGCCGGTGCAGGCAGCAGGCATACCAGCGCAACATAGCAGTAAACAGGAAAAGAGCAACATCTTGCAGAATAGAAATAGCTTATCTAAACTGTCAGAAAAGCAATGCCAAGATAAGGTACATGAAAGATTGCTTCACGTTTCATAAACATTTTGCTTTGTCACAGTAATGCAACCGTAAATAGAAAGAACTGAATCGGTGGGGTTCGCCTAAATCCGCTTCGCTCTGAATGAAGACATACTCAAGTAAACAGTTTCTCAGAATGTGATAAAAGGTTGCGCACTTTTGTACATCTTGTAAACAAAGCATAAGGTAGTTGCTGCCATTATTACGAAATTTATATACACCTCTCAAGACAAGGCAATTCCGCAAATGTCACCAAAAAGCATTACTGTACCACCACACAGCTTGAAAAAACTCAATCATTTAGCGAATATGACAAGCTGGCGTGTTGAGAGCTCGCGGCTGCTCTAACTGAACCACTGCGGAGTGTGCACAGACTGCTACGAATTGATCTACTACAAATAATATGCAAGGTAGTTTTGCATAAAATTTGACATCACAGTTATTTTCCAAGTGATTCATGCCAATGTCTTTTCTCAGATTCGCAAATGGCAGACATTACGTTTCTTCTAAATAAAAATGGTTAGAATTTCTAGTTAGCGAAGGCTGTTAAGCTTTTGATTGCCTCATATGGATTACGTTGAAATGCATTTAGTAAGACTAACTCATCTTCTAATATTCTAGCTATTCGCTAGATAAGAATTCATGCAGACAAAAAAGATTTCGAAAACAAATGATGTTCTCTCAAACCTTGAGTTTATTCATTCGAAAACCGATGAGCGCAATATAACCTATTGAAACTATGCCAATTCTGCTTTGTTCCTGATCAGTAACAAATTGTAATCATCAATCCATTCCTAACCAGCTAATTTTTCTCTCCGCTACATCATTCGGCTCATCTCAGTGACCGACAAGCTGGCTTTTGTGGGCGCTCTGAGCTGTACAGGTGCCTGCACAGTGGTACCGCGTTCTTCCCGACCCACGATGAGAAGGCTGTTAATGACTAAAGCTGTGTTTCGGTTCGGCTGCGTACGATGTGTTCACTCTTCTTCTCAAACCTCCTTCAAGCAAACACCTCAGATGCCCTGTTCCCGTCTAACCGTGGTTTCGCACGTTTTGTACTTTCCACCTTTTCTCTGATTATAAAAGTGAAAAAATGTTTCGAGCACACCTGTAGACAGATTCTCGTAAGTGCGGTTATCCTGCAAATGGAGCCGTAATAAAGAAATAAATCATCTCATGAGCAGACAGCATTTGGATCTTTGCATTACTGCGTAACTCCTTTAGTATATTTGGTAGTTAGCAACCAGGTGATTATTATGGGTTAATTAATCGTCAAACGAACACCTTGCATTCAAGAGTTAATTGATATTTAAATTGGAAATAATTGTGACAGAGATGTGTTTTACCAAAGTTTTCAAAAGGTACGTTTCAAGCGCCAACAATCCAACTGTTAGTCACCTCCTTTAAATGTCTTATAAGTAACACCGCTTTTTAAAAGAAACGCTGAACCCAACCCTGGCAATGTTTAGGTGCTGTGACCTGACAACTTCAGCTGCCATTGTCTTAGTATCTCTCCGCAGAAATCATTAACCTTCTGCAAAAATCGAACGCCATGCCTAGCCGCGCCTATTTACTATCTACCTTAGATAACCTGATCCAGTGTAAGCACAGTGGCGGCAAGGTTGTAAAATGGCGACGGAATTGTGTCCGGGATCCAACATCCTCCGACTCCGATCTACCTTCAGCAATGGCGGAGACCACACACGATGTCTGCGGCGCGCACGACAGTCATCTCTCCACAACAGCCAGTCGGCTGTCATTCGAAACAAAGCCGTCTCGTGATTTATGCACATTGAAGAATTTTTGATAACAGCTTACTTCTGAACAAGCGTGATATGAGAAGCTGGGCTCTCGACAACTGATTCTCGGTAGAAATTCTTCTGCACTAAATTGAGAGGAAACATCGCGTGGTGGCGCTAACAAACGCAAACAGTTGTTGTAGTTGCCACAACAGTAAATGCTGCTTAAAATCGCAGGGCAGGAATTTTCTAAAATTCAATTTATCGAACTTTTTTTCGTGACTGATGCTGTTCAAACACTTAAGAGTTTTTTTTGACTTACAGCGGTGGTATTATGACAAACAAATTAGTTTCCGGCGAAATAAACAACTTTGTGTCCCTTTTGACATTCGCACCGTTTCCTCTTCGGATCAACGCAAAACTGTGGTCTGAATTGGAGTTAAAACAACTCACTTCCCTTTGAGAGAGCATGCGCTCGTCGCGTTGATAGACAACATACTTTGTGCTTGAAAGTTTCGCATAATCAACTTCTTACAAACAAGCTGTGACTTCGCGTGGTGCAGATAAGAAGAATGTTTAAGCTGGCAAATTTTTGTTTTCGACCCGTAATGATGCTCTTTGTCAAGTTGGATCTGGAGATTAGCGCCGAACAAAGTAAAATTTATGACCTGAACCCGCTGCCGTTTGCAGAGCTCCACCGTTCGTCGCCCTTCTTTCTGAAGTATGTCCGCTACGCGCGCTTTCAAACAATGCTCGAGTGACTCGGGTCGTTTTGCTTTGAACATATTATTGAGCGAGCGCCAACAAAATGTTAAACAAAAGCTAGTTGCGCAGATGCACTTCTCAAAGAGTCAGGGACGTTCAGTGCAAATCTTGCGGAAGGGTGCATTTCCTAAATAAGTTATCGTTCTACAGGATACAGCAAAAAGAATCAAAGAGATAACACCAAAACAGTTTTCCTGAAAAGTGCAATTGGTGAAAAAGTCTTGTGTAGACCATTTTATTTTTTGGGGTTATATGTAAGATACTTTTTGCTGGCATCAGCTTCATACACCGTTCATTTTTTAAGTTATATGCCAGCGCGTGGGACACATTTAAGAAAATTTTCTGTTAGCTGACACTGTAGATTCAGTATAAGTAAGATAGCCATAGACATACAAACCGCCCTCTAACACTGCAGACTTTGTAAAAATCAGGCCAATTAGAACAGTGTTTGCGAATCAGCAGGACAAAAATTATGCGCTTCAGCAAAAAAGGAAAAAGTATCAGGGCAGGCTGGATAGCAACAGTTGTGGAACTGAACGAATAAAATGTGAAAATTTCGAGGAGAATGGAGAAAAATTTGCGCGGAACTGAGAGGTTTGATAAAAGTGAATGACCTTGCAAAGAAAAATCACGGAAATTTGGTTAATTATCAGACAATCCACTTCGCATGAAAACCCTTTGTCACAGTTGGCATCAAAACACGAGGCGATTTCAATTTTTTGCGGAAAAGCGGCTACTTTTTCATTCCCAGAGAAAATCCTTCCTATATAGGCTTATGAATGTGGACACTAGCGAACAGAAATGCTATGCTGGTGCAGGAGTTGTTCAAAGTTTTTCTCAATAATTTTACCAAGTTTATTCAAATGCAGAAACTTGGAAAAACGCTTTTTACTGAGTTTTGAAAGAGCTTGACCAAATATGATCAACACGTTCAATTATGATGAGAATCTGCCAATTTCAATACTGCTTTGGTACATATATCGAGGAGTTCAGAAATTAATTGTTATGTTTAGTTATGTACGACATTTCTTGCTGCTGTAACTTTGCGGGATCACTTCTTTCCCTTACTGTAACATTTCACCTTCATTTTTATAATCGAAAAATGCGTGTTCGCAACAGCAGTTGCTTAATACTTGGATCATGCAAAATCGCACTTTTTAATTAACATGAGTAGATTTTGACGAAAAAGAAAAACTCAATCAAGGCAGCTATCAAAACAACTTTCGAAAAACTTTTTGGCATACTGCTCCAAACGTTGAGATTAAACTTCAGCTTTCTTAATTTGCTTTATCAACCCATGAGAAAAAGCATGGTAATAGTCAGGGGCGGATCTAGAAAGTTTTTGCACCGTTCTATTCCAGACCGGCTGTCATGTAGCTGATTAATCTATTTATATCAAAGGGAGCAGCTGATGCTTACACCCTACCTCACAACTTGCTGCTACCTTAGGCAGAAAAGTTTATTTTTGATACGGGAGACGGTTATGCAGGAGTGAGATTTCAAAAATAGCTATTTCTAAACGTTTCAGTGGGTTATGCTGCAGATTGTGACGCGGGAGGTTTTATAACTTAATGCAAACGCAAGTTTTGAGCGTTGGCAAGACCAAAAATAGTGTACAGAAATAGTGAGCTGCAAAACCCTGTATCTTCAGTGTTCATCCCGTCAGGAAGAATGTGTCAGCATGAAAATTTGAGGAAGACTTTGCATGNGTTAAAGNGATTAAGCTATGACTTTCTTCTAGTGAAACCTTGCATCAAGAACCATAAACTTCGATCGTCTGGTTTTACAGAAAAGGTTGCATTTATAGCGTCGTCATGAAGAAAGCGGATTACGCTGCCATTTACCAGAGCGCCGAAATTAATGTACATTGACAGATGTGGTTAAAAACCGCGACGTTCACATTTGACATTAAAGCTGAATTAAAACAAGCTGAATGTTGTATGAAACAATCTTACAGCGAATATACTGCACCGGTAACACATTAAAGACGAGTTACACCATTTGTGTGGCCAAACCATTAACCACCACTGTCAAAAAGACCTTACAAACTTACTGGTGATGTAATATATTATAACCCCACTATTTTGAAACAGGGTGGTACTATGATATAAGCATTTTTACCCTTTGCAAATTGAAAGTGGCGATAGCAAATTATGTTGAGTGAACTATACACACATGCGCCCAAGTCCCAGTAAAATTTGAAACACAAAATAGTTCGCAGCGGTAGATCAGTGCCAGCACTCAGGCCCGTAACCAGCTTGGGACACCAGGAGGGGCGAAAACTGAGAGGAGCCCAACCTTTCAAAAGTATGTCCAATAGTTTTAAAACTATGTCCAATACATTTTTCCAGGGGGGGAGAAAATTTTTCTAGGGGGATTCACCCACCTGCGCCGCCCAAGCTACGGGCCTGGTGCCACACTTCTGCCAACGAATCAAAACGTTGGGCGATCGGCCACTTGGTACTTGGTAAATCGCCGTAGTGCTGCTTGGGCAAGAGTGTTAACCCCAATTGCCCCGATATATCAGGCTTCAACCTGCCGCCAATTGCTTTCACTCAAATTTGGCAACAAACAAAAAATAAATTTAAAAATCGAGTTCTTCAAGTGGTCTAGATTGTGTGCAAACTTGCACATCGTGCTTCCAAGTTATGAGAAAATTGTACACATTTGATTGTCAGATTTAAAGCTCAGACGATATTAGCATTAAAACAGATGCAAAACGTACGTATAACAGTAAAACAAGAAGGGTTAGACCGTTAGACATAGGTTTTAGCCATAGAATGTACAGTTAGTATGATGTTGCAGACTAAGATCAGCCTACTACATCTTCAAATCTGGTAGCGGTAAGGGATATATTTCCAACTCCACCTTGCGCCCTGCAAGTTCTGCGCATTTTCTAAAAGCGGAACTAACAATCCTTTTGAATACACCGTGTTGTGTGTTTCCGTGCGCATTGGCTTCACAGCGAAGAGGAATCGGACCTTTGAAAGTTAGCTTAGGCTTGCTAACACATCCACATTAAAAACAGAAACTTTAGTCAGGCGGGTACATTAAAAACAGAAACTTCAGTCAGGCGGAGCGGATCAACAGATCTTTCTTTCGCCGTGAAAGGGTGGAAGACCAATGGCTGAGTATTTACTCTTAACTTACGCAGGGTGGCCTCAAACACCGGTTGTGCCGGGAGGGTCCCGATTTTGGGTTTTGTCGAAGTTGGCTGCTATGACCGTCCCAGACATCCAGGCTTATTGCAGATAGCTGAAAAAAGAAAGGGTCGCAAAAGGAAGGACAGAAATAGGCCGTAAAATTTTTTCTTCTCATTTTGGAAAAAAATGCGATGAATATTATTTTACGCGAATTTTCACAGGAAGTCAAAAAACTTTACAAAACATGTCCTAATTCGAGATAGTGAAATTGCCATCGCATCACCGTTATTTACAAGTTTCATCACATAGTTTACGTCCGCTCCATTTTAGAAAATTGTAATTGTGGTCATCCTATTAACGATAGACTTGGAGGGTGAATCTGATGCTTTTTCTGTGTGAACGGGCATACGGAAACCTGCTGGTTTACGACAGTTGAACGTTTCATAAGGTTTAGAAATGTTAACATGTTTAACTATATAATCCAACCATTATTGATCCGCAAAATATTGGCAGTTTGCGTAAGAAACATAACCTTATTGTGGCTTGCGAAACACTGGTAAGTGAAGATAACGTTTTTGTGTGTTGTTAAATGCTATGCCTTTTTATATACTGTATACTAAATGTAAGGAAACTTGCTTTTAACAGTTAACATCATCCACAGACGTGAAAGAGGACGTAAACGTCAAATATTTGCATTTGAAAAATTTTTAAATGAAGTCTTGAAGTCAGCTTCGCCAAGAAATTGATATTAGCATTGCAGCACACCTTGCACTGATGAAAATGATACACAGATACATTTTCCTGAATATGGTCTGTCACGGGTAAAAATGCAAATGTTTGTAAGCATGTCAGTGTTGATGACATGCTATTGGCTTCCGTCAGTTTAGTAGGTTTACCTTTATTCTGCAGCAAAAAGCGGTTATAACGTTTTCAAGTTATTTTTTTATTGTTAACACTAAAAATATATAAATTTTGTTGGTGCATCAATCAGTCAATAATACGAAGTGCAAACGTTACTGTTTTGTGATGTCTCGTACAGAAAGTTTACAATCAGAAGATATCATGCTTATTGTGCCCGGTCAAAAAGCCATCGTTTTGTGACTATATTCGTGCAGCACAAGCTAAGAAAGGCTATGCAGCTCTGTAACTGAGAAGAATAATATAATTATAAAACAAAATTAGTGTTTGTCTGTCGAAAGGAATCCTTTGCCAGCCAGACCCGTAACTATGGGGGTCGAAAGTGGGCCCAGCCCCCTGGAAAAATGTGTTGGAGATGGTTTGAAATTATTGGATATAGTTTAAAAATTTTGGGTCGCTCTCAGAAAACTCTTCGCCCTTTGGTGTCCCAAGTTGGTTGCGGGCCTGTTCCCAGCAATGAATCAGACACTGAGATCTTCCAGAAAAAAATAAAAATTTTTATGTGAAAATCATTAAAAATTATTGCACGATTTTAGGTGACGAATTAGTCGGTGACATATAACATATATGATCATACCGGCCGCGTCTTTGTAAAGCTTGCACACTGCACAGTTAACAGGGGCAACTGGCGAACGAGTGAAAGTCTAGCTCAGCTCTGTCCAACCCAAATGGCTCACTGAGCCAAAAATTATGTTACTCTCTTAACCAGTGCCACACACTGAATAACATATTAATGAGGGCCGCACATTCAGTGGCTTACTTTGATCACAGCAAACTAAATTTAGTTAAAGCTAATGTCCTGAAAGCGTTCGAATCCTAACTGCAATAGTAACACACGTGATAAAGGGACACTGAGGACCACCTACAACAATAATGTCAAATTCAAGGTGATCAACATAAGGACAAGTTGTTAACATGTAGGAGACTTTTACTACAGCGAAAACCTAAACTGGGCCGCACAAAACCTTCGATTGGGCTGCATGCGGCCCAAGCGCCGCGTGTTGGACATAGCTGGTCTAGCTAGATCAAAGTAGCAACTTTAACCCATAGGTTTGGTGCTTAGTTTGGCAGGAATTTTACGGTTCCTTGCAGTTCCATGGCGATAAAAGCCATCTTTGCATACAGTGAATGCATGGACGCAACTTCGTTGTAAAATGTGGGGGGACAGGTTTGTGCGAGACCAATATATTACGAAACCTAAAGAGAAAATGTGGGGGACATGGCATATTAGGCTATATCCTCGCTGTCTGATAAAGCGGGGGGAAGCGTCCCCCTTGTCCCTCACCTAATTGCGCCCATGAGTGAATGCATAGCTGGTCACTCGCTTTTTATGCCAGAGATTCTAACACTGAACATTCTGCAACAATCCGTATCTGATCCGAAAATACTATGTATACAGACCCAAACGCTTTAAGTTCGTCTGTTGCAATGGGTACTTGACACTTTAAAACTGCCTGATTGCCGTATTCTAAGAATGATTTTAGCAGTGGTTACTTTTTTGTTAGGAATTTAAATCACGTGTGCCGCGACATTGGCTGAGCATCTTTGCAAGGACATAGGATTGACAGCAGTATCTGTTCTTCTGTTAATGAAATATGAACATCAGAAAATCCACTGCACAGTGCACATGCACCTACAACACGCGCAAAGAGTTGCTGTTGGGCCCTTATGAAAGCAGAGTAGGCGACTTTCACATTACAGCTGTTGTTGGGGCTCCTTTGAAAGCAAGGCACTTACACATTACAGCTGTTTTTGGGGCTCCTTTGAAAGCAAGGCACTTACACATTACAGTTGCTACTGGGATCCCCTTCAAAAGCAGAGTACTTACGCGTTACAGTGGTATTTGTGGGCCCTTTTGAAAGAAAATACGTTTTTTACCAAAACTGAGGATAATCTACGCGTGAAACACCTCGAGGGGGCCCTAAAATAAGGGGGGCCTGAGGCAAGTGCTTCGCTCGCCTCCCCTTAAACACACCACTGAACACACGTTTTATTCTTTATCGTTACAAGCCTGATCATGGGAATTGATGGCAAGGGAAAACAACAATATGTTGTAGGAAGAGTCGAGTTGGAACATCTAGTTGCAAATAGGCTATTATATTTAGGCGCGTAGCTAGTGTGTTTGCACAAGCATCCACACCATAGCTTGTGGTGGTACAATTTTTTCGTGTGATAAACGCGGGATGGGCTAAACATCAATGGCAGTGGTGGGCAAACTTTTCAGTGAGAGGGCCGCATCAGTAGGCCATATAAAAATAAAGAGATAGCACCTTTTGAACTTGGTCGGTACCCTCTCTGATGTAATACAACATATAAACGGCATGGTTGATGGTTTGACTACCCCTGAATTGTACAGCTAACAGCTTACTTATTATCTTGTTATCTCCGTCCTGACTAAAACTTGGACGTTTATGTTAACGTTGTTTTTGTTTAACGACAATATTCTGTTGCAGTGCCTCTTGCGAAAACTGAATTCGGTAAACTTTGCTTGTGTTTCGCACTTCAGGTAAATTTATTCATAATATCTGCTGAAGGAATAACACAATGAAAAGAGTATCGTTGTAATTACGGAATAGTTTCTTACAAAAACAGACCAAGTTCTGAATGATCCATGCAGAGCACATTCATTATGCAGAGCTTTTCCTTTCATTGCCTACGCACTTATTCGTCATATAACAACTAAAAATTTGTATATATCAGGAGGTGAAATTCTATTTTCTCTTGGCTGCAGATACTACAGTGGCAATTTATGGCCGCCGAAGCCCGAATAGGCCTACTTAGTGATAAACTGTCGAAGGGCGAAGGAAAGTATCAAACAAAACGATTAATTTTTCAAGTTTGACGCAGCGGACAGAAACGATTTATTATAGCTGAAATGTGAAAAAAAAGAGCTGACAGAGCAAAGTACTGTACATTTGTAGCTTATGGTAAAAATTCTGTTGTGCTGAGCATATCTTTTTATTAGATCATAATGGCAATTGTTTCAGGTGAGCAATAAGGCAGATATAGAAACCATGCAGGCTATGCCCCAAAACAAGAGAGATAAAGCTGTAATCAAACCGATTAACCTGACTGGTAGACTGGTAAAAAATCAGATTTGTTTGCCTTCCATGCAACATACAACGTTAATATGGAGAAAATTAATCCGAATTCAGGGAGCACGTTTCAAATTTCTGATACCAATAATGTCAACAGCAATAGCCTTCAAAAGTTTCAGGATGAGAAAGTGGAATATGGACAACTGCCGCCTCGATTTAAGTACCCAGAAAAAATGCAAGGGTACGGATACAAAGGTCATCCACGGTTCCGCACAACTTCGTCGGATTACGGAAGCTNTGGACCATCGGTGCACACCACGCAAGGTTGCTACTACGCAATTGATAGAAAATTTTCCGAGCGCCTCGCGCTGAGTGGCATGTACAGAAACNATTCTGTCAATTAAACATTTGTCATTACGCGTTTTGACAACCAGTTATTACAAGTTTAATGATTTACAAATGTTTGTAAACAATACTGGCATTTCGCTAGCAATTTCCTGTTTGCACTTTGCGCAAAGCCCTTGTTGTAACGACTGGAAACGAAAATCACAACGGACAGTCGTCACTCCGGGTTCTGGACTCGTTGCAACAAAATGATGCTAATCAAGGAAGAGAGCATCCATTAAAAGGAGCCTTTTGTCTGCAAAGAATCATCGACTTTCACATAAATTATCAACACAGTGAATACTTCCTTTACTAAGTAGGAATCCTTAGCTCTTATTCACAAAAAATCAGAATAAAAAAGCGACATCGAGCGATACCTCAACTCTACAAACACACCTGGGCTGAAGGATTCACGAAGCGTTAACTGTTTGACAGTGGTGAAGGCAGATGGCAGACATGGTGTTGAGGGACGGGAAGCAGTTAAAGTCTTGCCGGAACGCAGATTCACATCTTTGTCGTAGTTTTTTAAATACTATCACAGCTACATGCTTACGAAAATGTTTTAGCAGCCTTGAAAACATTCCACCATGATTATGCATAATATCTACGGCCAGGGACCGAGTTTGCTAATAAACTTTGGGGGTGACAAACCTTTAATTTTTGCGTTTCGATGACGTCACCATGTTCACTCAACCGTAGTACGACCTTTTTCTAAAATTGACAAAATGGGGGCAAATAATGGAAATGATATATTTTTGGGACCATGGTCCAATGCCATTCTGGCTGCGCACATAGCAAGTGGTACTGTACAATGGTGCTATATCTAGGACTGCATATAATATGAAAACGCATTAATTCTGAGAGTTGGGCTTAAATAGACATAATTATGCTCAAAAATTGTGATAATCAATTCAAATTTGGTCAGTTCCGAAATAAAATGTACAAATGTACTTCTACTAAAAACCAACTAGATTCTCACCAGAACCAAAACCATATAGATTAAATTAAAAACAAACTACAAGATCTTTTGGTAAATAGAGTACTAGCAGGGGCAAGCGTGTTCTGTGTATTGCAGGCTAGAGACCAGCGCGGGAATTCGACTCACGAGAACATGACACGAGAACATGACACGAGAACATGATACATGATATCAGTCACATGATTGAGCGACATTTATGTACACAATGATTCGGTTAAATCAAATTAATCAACACAGTTATCAACAATCATGATAATTCAGTTTTACATAGTAAATGCGTTCATTGACTGTGTCTATATATACTCCAGTGATATGTCAATTTTTCCTATTTATTCCCTGGCTTGATGCTGCGTGTTTTCAACAGTAATGTAACCATGAAATTTGTACAACTACATTATTTTTATCACAAACTAATGAGAGGGACGAAAGATAATGTTTTCACTCTTGTCCAAAAGTTGGGAGGGACATGTCCTCCTCGTCCCCCTTAAACTCGGTCCGTGTCTACGACAAGTGTGATTGCGGTTTTTAGATTTAGAAAAACTGGCGAGGTAAAGCTACTTATACATTTTTGACTCATCGCTTCTGGTTGTAATTACCCACATGGTATACGTATGTCACACTATAAACATATTTTTAATCACGGAGTCTCGTTCGCTTAATTATTGGGAATAAATCCTTCCTTCCTAAATTGCAAAACGAATACCCGATTTTTCCTCTGAAAACATCTTACGTGACGTCATCCGTGACGTCACGCGCCATCACCATCGGTACGTGACCCGCTGAGTCACGTGGCTACCAATGCCCCGCGCCACTACGTCACTTCCAGAACAGTCTTTCGCGTTTTTCACTTTTTTACAACGCTTTTCTCCCGACTGACCACAAGAACTTGCAGCAACATCACTGCAGCTTACTTGCTAATGTACTGATGATGGAAGCAGCAGTTACCGAAACGTCTACGAAAATGTCGTTTACATCTATTGCTTTGGCCGTTATTTTCATTATTAGGCTATTTAGCCCTACTTTCCGTGTACCAAAAAATCTTACGTTTCTGAAATTAAGTGTGATACATTCAAATATGATAGTTTATCTATTACTACGCGCATGGGCGTCGGAAGGGGGAGGCAGGGGGTCCAAGGCCGCTCTTGGATTTTGAAATTTTCAGCAAAAAAGATTATATTTTGAGTGGGAAAAAAACAAATTTCACCACTTTTGGCCCCCCCTGGAAAAATTTTGGAAAAAAACCCTACTGACCCCCCCCTAGAGAAAAAACTTCCGACGCCCAAGACTACGAGCTGGTCAAAATAACCTAAATAAGCTTTTAAGTTAAACCAAAAGTGTAGCAGAGGACTTGAAGGTTTAAAGATCTTTTTTAATCTTTTAAACTTGCTTCCACAGGCTGACTTGTGCACAGATGTTGCAACTCTCCATCCTTCCAAAACCGCAGTTGCAGACGTGCTATCTCGGTGATGCTCCATAAGTAGATTTCGCGTAGATTTTCATGGTCATGAGCTGTTTAATGAACACAACCTGCCATGCAACGTCGGATCAGTACTTGACGTCCGGGGCAAGCGAAATTGAGCAGGCTAAACGAGCGCCAGACAAGCTATAGCGTTAGCAGTAATTTGCGGATAGGCGCGAACACAAAAAGAAGATTATTATTTTTTGGAGTAATTGCATCAAATTTCACCCGTGGATCGGTCACTGCTATTGGCCCTAATTTCAGTCAATACAACGCTCAATAGCTTCTTTCCAGCCAGACTCAAAATTTATTACAAGTTATGCCATGCGTATGTGGTGTGTTTATTCCGACTTGCATTACTACATTTTAGTTAATATTCTCTGCACAGCAGAACCTGGATACAGTTACCAGACTCACAAAGCTTTTCCGACCCGATGCATTATCAAGCAATCATTTGAAGTTTCTTGACTCAACATTTGCAACATAAGCCCACATCATTTCATCAAACACGCTACGTAAAATTGAAACGCTGTAGTTAGTTTTCGTAAGTGGCACCATAGAACTGTCAGTAACGTCACGTGTAAGGCAAAAGGAACCTCTTTCCAGAAACGGAAAATGAAAAATTACCTTTCACTTACTTTCATCTGGCAAAAATTTGAACCTCACTGTATTTAGAACAGAACTTTACAACTATAGATTTAGTGTGTGATGCTGATCACTGCTGAGGCTTTTACATACTGTATTTATTCGAGTATAAGTCGCATTTTTTTGTACTAAAAATTCACCCAAAAAGTCAGGTGCGACTTACACAAGAGGTGTACTTACACAAGAGGTGTGACATGCGCATGTACGCTGCTACTGTGCGCGTTTTATCTAGACGGCGCTTTGCACCTTCATGTGTGTGCATGTATGCAATGACAATCGCAAGAAAAACGCAAAGGCAAACTAGGCGGGGATAAACTATTTGAGGACAGTGAATGCAATGACATTGATGGCTTTAATGTTTTTGTTACGTGATTTTTATGAATAAATGTTCTTTAAAAAATTTTGTATCGTTTGATCAGGTCAAATATGGAGATGCGACTTATACACGCATGCGACTTATACTCGAATAAATACGGTACTCACGTTTTGCCCCATGCGTCAACCAGAGAATCGCCGCAAAGCTTAACCACTGCCTTTAACCACAAGACACTATTTTCGGCTTATTCATCAGTGTTCTTGGTTTTTGCAAGCTGGCACGCGCANTTGAGCAAACACCGGGGTACAACTACGAAATGCTAATTTGTAGCATTGTCCAATATTGGAAATATAACAGTAAAGCATATTCATAAGAAANAAACAATCATGCTTGTGACTATGCCACAGTCTTGATAGCCAGGCTTGTCCTTGGACACTTTCTTCTGTCCTATCCCATCCCGTGGCAACTTGTGACTGTTCCATCCCATGGGATTCCCACAAAATTAGTTATACGAAGTACGTTTTATCACGTGCATGTATATTGTCTAGTCTCCTCCACAGAGCCGCGGCTAAAGAACGCAAAGAACCCAATTAAGGGCGCCATATTTATGAGGGAGACCAATGAAAATTGATTGATCCGTTTTTAGTTGTCACCTGAAAAAAGGCTCAACAACCTCATTTTATCCGATGCCTCGCGGCATTACGTCATGACAAAGTTTGAACAAAGAGGGTTGAACAGAAATGAGTTAAATATTTGCCCTTCGTTCCGGAGTAAATTGAATACAGCCTGAGCATATGCAACCATTCAGCAAATGCAACCATTCAGCCTCTCATTAAGCTCCAAAATAAAGCTATAAAAATTATAAATCCAACTAACGTGGGATCACTAGAAGACCATTTCCAGCACTTA
>JGI24158J21664_10003559_pt1 | contig 19608 bp, 11 predicted proteins | sample Ectturendosymbi3_FD_21664 | JGI IMG/M metagenome (IMG submission 21664) | reverse complement strand
GAATGAAGTCAACAGCAAAACAGGAAAACAAATTTAACTTTAAAAGGAACATTTACATCCCCAAAATGTCTGTGGATCCTTCCCCCGTGGGGTCCACAACACAAGCAACGAATTTCTCTTCATCTTCAAATTAATCATTCACTTTTTGTCAATGGTTATTTTCATACTTATGAATAATTGGACTTTCATCTTTCATGAATTTTTTCTTCTATTAAACATCACCTCAAAAATTGTTGGAAGTGCTCTTTCTTCTACAAAGATACTTTTCGTAGAAGTGCTTGCCTTTAAAGACAGCCAAGGAGATTATGGTCTGATGGAGCAGTGTGCTCTCCTCGCCATCCACAGCAGATATAAGACTTGAACCAGCGTAAAATCATGTGTTGTTATGATCCATGGATGGTATAAATATTGTATGCCCGAGCCACCAACCAGCTGAAAGTGCAAAACCAGCCTTCAGGAGTTGTGTCTGCTCAGTAAGCAACATATATAAATAAATGTGTACTATTTGCGGTGAAACGATCTCTCACATGCCGAAATGCATAACTTGCTCCAAGAAACTGAAACAGCAGTAAACTCGATTTTCTAAACTGTTTCAGAATGCGAATCCAAAAACAATAGCGGATTTGTGTTAGCCTGAAAAGCCTCTACAACTGCAGACCGAGAATCAAGCACCGTGGCCGATATGACGATTTCTAAATTATTCCAGATTCGGAAACGAATATAATGATGGTTGGGATTTCATGTTTGTTTGCTTCTGAGCAGAACCGTCGCCAGAAAGTCTTCAATAGGAGGCTTTACGTTTGTGCAAGGGCGCTGAAGATCCTACAATTTGGCAAAAGTTCTTGATTTATGGTGTTTGTTAGTTAAATTTGGGAAGGCTTGAAGTTTTGTTTGGGGATGCTTAGCCCACCAAAGCCCCTGCGTGGCGACGAGACTGGTTCTAAGTACAGATCAATATTGCCCAACGTTTTGCGTACGTCATGCACACGCTGCTTTTGGATAAAATTTGGGTCGTTGTCTATTTTGAATGTTGGTTGTCTTTTCGCGAATGTTGCGAAGCACAGAAAACTCTTATCTAAAAAGTGGCTTCATTGTTTGGCCAACTATTGCATGTTATCAAAACGTAATTACAGTAAAATAGCAAATCTTTTCAGCTTGCTTCATAGGCGCCCATTACTGGGGCGTGGTCCACTTGGGGAAAACTGGTGTTGATAGTTCTCAGAAAAACGTCAATAAATACGGACAAGGGGGAATAGCACGCAGCTTTGCTGCTGCCAACTTCCGTTAGAATTTCTTCTATTTTGTCAGATGTAATAAAAATTTTACACAAGTGAAAAATTTCATTATTATTTTCTTTGCAAGACACAGGCTTGTGAATTGGAAGCCCCTGTTACCTTCGCACTTCAAACATTAGGGACCGGAATGCGGATCACGGCGCCCAAGACCGTGCTAAGGGTTGAGGGACTATGGACGTGTTGAGGGACTAGTACCTGTATTGTCTCCACCGCACGACAGCGAACACAAAGCTACGTTACGACAAGAACTCTGAACAAGAAGAGTTTGAACATTTGAAGCTGATTTTCTAAAGAAGCTTGAAAGCAAGTATGCATGATTTCCATTTCTGCTAATGTGACTTCACGCCTTTTGTAATGATGCTCTACCTTTCGTAGAGACCTTATGCTTTCGTAAGTCAACACTTTTCGAAAAATTTAAGCAACTGCTTGAAAGTAACTCGCTTCGGTTGAAACGTATAGGTCTCATTTTTCTGAAATAACGCTGCTCCTCTAAAGCCAGGCTGCAGAAATAAGGTTTCGCTGTTACATCTCTCTGCTCGATATAGGAACAACATTGACTTACACATGTATATTATTGCCTTCCGTATCATAGAAACGAAGTATTTTGGGTGATTTGCTCAAAGTAAGTGACAAAGTGCGAAAAAAGACATGTGAGAGAGGAAACGCATTTTGTAACTTGGCAAGAAATTTTAAAGAAGACCAAAGTTTTTCAATTCTTGGGTGAAGGACTAATTACAAGGGTGAAAAATTTTCTGTGAAGTTTAGTAGCGTGCAAAAAAATTTAGTAGCTCACACATTTTGTTGCCAGAATATCCACTTAAAATTATAAACTGTCGGCCCTGCTTCGTCGCTCCAAATCCAGTTCGCGCACTCCAAGTTTTTGGTCGGGCGACGCAAGTACGCGACCGCATTTTTGCACCCTTGGATTGCTTATTCAAAAGTTTACCTCATCTCTTACAGTAGCGAACACGTATCGAGAGTTCACTACCAAATATTACTGAAATCTCCTCCCCTAACCTTACGGGCTGGATCCACTCCTGTAGGCCGGGCAGCCTGAACGCGCCCGGCCCTAGGCCGCGACCCGCGGCATATACTTCATCCAGGCTTCAATCCGTACGTGCACATATCCAACTTCGAAAGGAAATATTGCATCTATTTCACGAAAAATATTGAAAAAGCGGTGACCGGTGAAAACAATTTTGAATCGTCATGCTTCTAAACAGCGTTCTAGCTGAATGAGAGCCTCTGGGCGTGACAGTACTTGGACCTGGCATCGCACGTTGCCATCTATTCCAACAACGGCTGGTACAAAGCTCTGCCTACAAGCTTTCAGCTCTGACAGAACTTTCTGCACGTGCCGGTTGGATTGCCAAATTGTCGAAAAGAGTTTTGTGAGCACAAATAAAGTGACATGTCGTAAGCACTTTATATTTGCCTTTCCGAAACATACAACATTTAGTAAGGATTTACAAGTTCCGTCTAATTTTTCTGGACAAGTAAAAAGAGAGATAAAGTGAAATTTGAAATCCATCTTCGCCTCGTTGTTGTTCGTCCCACAGAGCGATAGATTGGGCTCAGTGGCAAAATTTTCTCTAATAAAGCGATCTGCAGTATATGACACAACGTCCATTGTACAACCTAGCCTGCATGCGTTTACGTCAGGTCTGGATAGGCAGTCCAACTGAATTCTTGGAATGTTTGCTTTTTAAACATTTTGGCGCAACCAGGCGCTTATGAGCGACACATTAAAACATGCCTGTCTTGCGCACCCACTTGTAGATGATTGCTCACCAGACCCACGCTTGTAACAAACATCACAACCAACACTGCAAGTAGTGACTTGTCCGAAATCGGCCGATGCCCAAAATCGGGGAATATGCGGGAAGGAGCTGTGTTTTCCTTTTTCAGCTGAAAACTGACGATCACAAATAAAAACGCAGTCTCCGTGTTGATCATTATCGATATTTTAGTTATTTTGAGCTCAGGACGACAGTGTTCTCCATTTAGTAAAATAGTTTGCAACAATGCAGCCGTTGCTTAACTTGTCATCATTTGTGCCAAACAAATGCTAACTACCAGTTGGCAAAATATAAAAATGTAAATATTTAATTTGAAGTGCGCTAAGCCAGTGATGTGGCAATCATGAAGACACTGGGAAATGACTAGGCTAGTTAGATCAAGCAATTCCGTGCGTACAAACACATTTCCGTTCGCGGCATCTCTCCTTTCATGAGCTGGTAAGAGACTGACACAGTTCAGAGTTGTATTCGTTTTCACCAGCAAAGTTTACGTTGTATGTAACCGTACTGATTGATAAAAATGTGATTTCTTCATTAAAGATTTCCACAAACAAAAGCGAAAAGAAAGAACCATCCATGAAGTTTTAAGACATTCAGTCTCCGCGAAAAATCAATGTCAGGGTTTTTTGTACAAGGAATGGATTAAAAATGCATGTGTTTTAAGCATTCAGAGACAACTCGCAGTTTAGTTACTATTTCACCAAATATAAAACATTCTCTGTGCCCGACTCAACTAAAATGTCCCCACAGGTTAACAATTTCAGGCCTGGGATTTTTTATTTCAGTCTACTAGACTTCGTAAAACATGCATTTTGTATTAACCCACGAATATTACTTCTTGTTAAAAATTTTGACAAGTTAGGTCGTTTAATTTGACGCAGTTTGATCATATATCCAACATAATAACTTGATAATAGAACGCAAAGCATTTGACCAACATCATGGAATTTCAAGGATTGAGCTAAATACTATTGTACACTCTTCTTACATATTAATTATCTGCGAGAATAAATGAAACAACTGGTTAATTCGATGTTTTCGTACGGCGCTTACCAAAAAAAGAAAGCTTTCCCGGAGGCTAATGCTTACTCAACTTTGCTGATATGTGCATAAACAGCCCCAAAGCTATGGCTTATTTCTTAACTCTTGCATTTCCCGCAAAACCAATTCTCTATGCCTCCATATACTTGGTGACATCAGTGACAGCTGAAATGATATATCCCTTGTCGCTTGTTGTTCATTGAAATATTCTTGGTGAAACGTTATTGAGAAGTAGATGTAAAGCGACAAATGTGGTGTGTGTTTCTGTATATAGTACATTCATTTTACCAAGGTGGGTAACCAGGAATTCATGCAAATCTTACTTTCGTATAACAGTAATGTTTCAATAGTCAGTACAACCAATTGCACTTGTAATATCTGGAACAAAAATCTAATTTCAACATGGAAAAGACCATGTCGTTTTCAAACTCTTTCTAAACGTCTTGGACAGGTCTGTACTGAAAAACTACATTTTGGCCTACCTGTAATATTTGTGCTTAGGTACGTTATTACTCAACCCTAGCGTTCCTTCAAACAATATAAATGTGGCGTAAAGAAATAGAATGCTAACCTATGAAAAAGTTATTGGTCTACGGCAATGGTTCCCAACATGGCGTCAGCGAACGGTAAAGCAGGCAGGGGACCCGTGAGCGATAACCTCCTCCTACACGATGACCCTGATCAGCAACGTCTTCGGAATCGATTAATGTGACAATCACACTACCACGAATATGTCAGGTCGATAATTTCGAATTTGAAATCAAAATTTCCCGATCACACCAGATTTTCAAAATACCCGCCTGCAGTTTCTTCGACTCATCAGTTTGTGTGTTTGGAGTCCTCGAGAAAAAATGAAGGCACTGAGGATTCTGCAAGTATCCAAAGGTTGGGAACTACTGGTCTAGCAAGCCACGCGTAGTGCATCGGCATGTATTCAAATCGAAAACTTAAAAAACTCCTGGCATTTAAATCCTCAAACACGCAGTCGGAAACTCTTAAAATGGTGTGTAGTAAATAGTAAAACGGTGTAGTGAAGCTTTGACAAAGCTCAGGGTATTTTTGTTTTTTTTGATACGCTTTTCAAAATGCACGCACCTTTTGCATTTAGAAGGGCCTACGGCCAGGGGTGTGCAAGGGCGAGAACGCGTGGGAACGGCGTTCCCACACTTTTTGAACAGTAACTTGACTTGAAGATGTGTATTTTTTTTCGGATTTCCTGTGTGCGGCTGCAGACGTCGGAAAAATGAGCAAATAACAAGCAATCTCTTGCGTAGGACCCCTAGCATAAATGGCAAGTTTTTCTGGAGCGTTCCCACACTTCTTTATTTAGCACTACAACCTTGCACACGGCATACAGCTGTGCATCAACTTAATTCCTGCATGTCCACAGTGAGGCGCTGACTGCAGGTACTATACTTTCTGTGACATATCGAATCGAAACATTCGGATACCGTGCAAACACTTACGTTCATTGCTACACTTGCAACTTCATAAAACTGACTTTATCATAAATCGCGAAGGTCCATAGAATACGTTTATTAAAATATTCAACACAAACTTGCAAATGCTGTGGAATCTATTCACCGGTCGTTACACGGTTCAGTATTGTGCTGTTGTGTGTAGAGTAGTCCCAGAGTTTTACTTCGCTGAGGACTCTAATGTAACTTTTTGCACCGAAATGTATGAAGGATGCCGAGTATCTGAGCTTTGCTTTCAAATTTAGCACGCATGCCTACGCTTTAAAACGTACAGGTCCAGTTTTCTGTAATGACCTGTAGTGTTTTGCATAGTATTCGCTTTGTGGATATTTTGAAAATTCTTCAATATTATATTTGTGCGGTGAGCCAGAGCATTCCGGAATAACAGTCAATCGAAGATCAGCTTCAATCGGCGGCACATTTTTTGCCAACTCTAGCCTCAGCTAACCATTTCTCCAATTTACAAGTGATCGGTTTATCTCAGTTTGCTTTCAATATTTTAGTATAAGGCAGTTTTAGGAACCGACAAAAGGATCCAAAATTTTGCAATGCAAAAAATTCCATACATTTTTTCGTTCCCACCATCGCATATATGTGGTCTTTTTGTGATATTTTGCAGCACAAAAAATCCTTTCATTCGTATGGTTCATTTCGTGGCCACCACGTTTTCAGGAAAACTGGTCTTACATTTTGACACCCACTACAAATCCTTTCCAGGAGAAAGCAACATTCTCACGTTTTCGAGATGCTTTGATGAACGTTACGGGCCTTTCTTCTTTGTTGTGACTTGTCCTTTATAATGCGTTTTTAATACCACAAAATCTTACTTTATCACTTTGCGGGCACAAGTGTTTTTCTTGCACCAGCTGTAGACAGCTTGTCGTAACTTACAACATGCCTTCCACAATGGGCGCATGGCATACAAGGTGTGACATCCTGGCGCCCACATTCCTATTCATGGCACTTGTACGCGCTTTAACGACGTGGGGAACCATCGATTCACCAGCACTTGTCGCCACCGTCAGTCTTAGTCAAATTTTGATGCGAGGCTCAGGTCAGCGCTCGCCCAACCCCCTCCACGATGAGCGCAGACGAAATTTCGCGAAAAAAGTTTTGCAGATCGACGCCTCGAAACTTGTCAAAGTTCGAGATCGATTTCGTTCACGCTTTTCGTCAACGGTTTTATCAAGACGTTCGCTTTCGAGCCGCAGTATGTGCTGTATGCTGATGAAGAGTCCAGGTGGTGCAGGAAGGCCTGCAGCAGATGTTTTCCAACCTCTGGCTCGAAGTCATACTGCGCGAGATACAAAAAAACTTTGCTGTGAATAGATCAAGGTAAAGCAACCGCCCTGACGTAACAGATGAGCCGCCGCGAGCAAGAGAAAAGTCGTCGAGAAGCTGTTCATCGCAAAACGTATGGGCAACGACGCTGGCTTATCAGGTCAGCAGAACAACAGGAAAGTATGCTTCCAAAATTTCACAAGAATTGGAATTCTTAGAAGTCAAGTTTTAACAAAGAATCTGCATTCTTGAAACAATTTAAAACAGTATTCCATGTTTACAAACTCCACAAAAATCTGTATTCACAAATAATGCACTTTAACCTTTTTTTATCAAACCTTTCATCAGTTTCAACTTAGCAAGGAAACTTGAAAGAGGAATGAGAGTCGAAACTCACATCATGGCAGAGGGTTAATATCATTCTTCTGGTGGATTAAAAAAATTACTAGCCATTTATCGCTGGTAATTGGGTCCAACATTGCACAGCAACCCCATTCGTCATGAACATTTCGAAAAGCAGATTTTGTACTGCTATCAAAATTTTAAAAGTATGAAGGAAAATAGCCAATATATTGCATCAATGAACGTTGGTAAACGCGCAAAAACAAAGTATCAAAACAATGTCCGGCTCCCGGTTAACTTTTATAGTCTTTTGCGAACGTCCTCTACATCGTTTGTGATTGCAATATGAAGAAAAGATCGCAAACGTGAATGGCTAAATAGCGTTACATGAAGAGTTTCGCGACTCATCAACAAAGAATGTTTTGTGCAATGTAAAAACCCTTCTCAGTCAGTACAAGCATTTTCTCAATGACGCAAAAACAAAAAGGTCATTTCGGTTCAGCCTCATAATGCAGGTTTGTGGTTGTAAACCCTGTCATTTTTCAACAACAGTTACACAATGGCGAACACCCGAAACAAAAAGCGTTGAACACGAGGAAGTAATCTCTTAAGATCCAACCGAAAACGATAAAATTTCTGCCCGAACTTCCTGCGTTGCAATGTAAGACGTTGTCAACGAACGCTTTGTGACCACCGAGCTGTTTTATTTTCGATCTTAAACGAGTGACTGCTGAAGGTGAATGGTTCGCTCTTCTGCGCATGAGAAGCCCACCTTTTGAAAAGCTAGATACAAGGAGCGAAAAGTTGGATTGACGTCACCGAAGAATGCGGAAGTGATGCCGTGAACAGCTCCAGCTCCTTTGCTTTGCTCCGCATCAGTGCACACATTTCCGTCATCTGAACAGAAGTTGTTCTTGAAATTCCAGGAGCACGTTAACTTTCGCAGCATGCCTGTGAAAATGCGCAGTACATTGATTGGGTCTGACACTGAGAAGCACTTGTTTGAAAGTCACAAACTTTGTCTAGTTTCAAATTGGATTGGAGATTTTAAATAGTTGTTATTTGCCTTTTATCAAAATATGTAATCAAAAAAAATAACAACTGCAAAGAGTCGTTATTCACAACATTCTCGTCAAGCGAAACTAAAACGAATAGAATCAATTATAATAATTTCATCTTGGTTACATTTTCTGTTTTTCAAAGTTTCTGATGTATCTCTTTTGTTTTCTGCTTTAGTTTAATTTCGTGTAAGACCTGAAAGGTTTTTGCATGAGACGTGCATTTTAACTTGACGTTATGATTTGTGGTGATTGCACAACACTTTAGTATGCGTTCGCGGACAAAAGCATTTTAATGCAGGTGCACGGCAGTCAACCAAGTTTTGGACGACAAAACACATTTCAGTACTTTTCGCCTCATGCAAGCGACACACGTTTCACCATATAGATAGCTCGGCCTTCACATTTCCTGCGCGACACGACTGCACGACATTTATCAAATGCATTCCTAAATGCAAATTGAATCCAATGCATTCAGTTTTCAAAAACAGCAATAAAGCACTTGTAAGCGATGTGCATAAGTTTTTAAAAACGCCGGCATTGGCGAATTCATTTGAATTTGGTTTTATTTGAAGATACCCTTAGGCTCCCATATCGCTTGGCCTGAGTTTTTCATCTCTTCTATTTCTTTTGCGCAGTGGTGCCTGCAGCGAAACTGTGTTGTCCCTTCGTTTTCAAACCCAGTATTCGACGTCCGTATAAAACAAATTTGACTGGTGCAGATCAAACTAATTTGAAAACTTGTTGTTTAATCGGTGAAGCTTTCTGACAAATCTGCGCAAAAACAGAACAATTCTTAAGCGTTGCAAACTAAATCTGGCCTTGTCCTTCCACGGTCTACGTTCTGTGGCAAGACTGACTAAACATGATGATGAAGCATATAAAAGAACGTGTCGTCCATTTTGCTGATATTCAAGTTCACAAAAGTAAAACCTGGAAGCACTGCGATGAAGAAATTGTTATCTTTAAGAATAAACAGAAACACTTGTTCTCAACTGAAACGTTTATCAAGAAAAGTTTATAGCTTCAATGTTGCTTGCCTAGCTAATGCAATTGATTCTCTGTCTAAACTGTTTGAATCGATCTGGGGAAGGCCCTGGTTTTACAGTCATTGATCATATTGCCAAAATCGTCGTTTACCACAAAACAAACTGATTTTGTGTAAAAGTGACGTGAATTGAAGGGAGTATGACATGTTCACTGTTTTAGGAAAACATATTGCCGACATGATAGTGGACGTCAAAGAAACCATAACAGGGCATATTTAAGCAGCGTTTTAAAAGGTTTGAGTACTATGGTCATACTGTGATGTCTACTAACATGGTAGGATAAATATGTTATATTATATCGATCTATTTACATTCACCTTGTCTAAAAAAATGAAAACGTTTTTCAAGCACAAATCGTAACGCGACAACGAAGTGACGTCCTTGGTAACCATTTATCGTTGAAAGTCTTAGACTTCAGGTTTTACAGAACGTTATTGTAGCGTCGATGGTGTAACGGTTAGCATTGGTGCCTTCCAAGCACTAGTTCCGGGTTCGACTCCCGGTCGACGCAGTTTCAAGTTGTTAGTCTGTTTTTAAAGAAAAAAATTCTTTTCAAAGTCAAATTACAATTGTTTGAATGTGCAAAACACTACCGCATTACTTTGCCGAAGCCTTAACAAGACATCTATGATTTAAAGGTGGTCTACATCTACTCAACGACTAATTAAAGTTAACGTCTTCGAAACGAGTTCGGCCATTTGCAAACAATGCTGTCAATCTATCAATTTCATGTTAGAAAACTATTTTTTGAAGAGCATAATATTCCGGCCAAATTTTGCCCTGTAGAATGTGCTTTGCTTACTAAAAATCATTTGTTACCTCACCACCAAGAAACGCTTGGGGAGTTGGTACCAACTACACTTATACCAGTAGAATACAAGCCTTTCAACACAAAGGATGCTTCATTCGATTCAACAGACATATCCTAGAAACGCGCAAAATATTTTCAGTTTGATCAATAACTTATAAACCTATTTGTTAACGCTGGAAAAATATTGCCTACCTAAAAGTCAAAAGTGAAATAACTTAACCTTTTTAAATGATTAGCTCAAAAACGTCATTTGATATTATATTTGCATGTTCTTTTCTCGCGCTTGATATCCACGTTGTTCAAAAATGTGATTAATCACCGACGGAGCTGTTGGCAACAAATGCGGCAGATGATGGGACAACCTTTTGAGGCCAAAATACTTTCTTCCTGGGTAGTCTGAACATAAATTCAAAAGTACAAAATTCTGGTTGATACACATTGGAAGCTTTGTTAAAAATCAAGTTGTTTATCAGCCGAATCAAAAATTGTCTACTTTTTCTATCTTGTTAAGGTTAACCCTTGAGTTAAAAAACATTTGGTTATTTTTGGGACATGTCACGGAAACTTTGGAACAGAATGAAAGTTGGAAATCTCATATGAAAAGTAACAACGTGAAAACCAAATGAAACCTTATATGAATATTTCGGAAAACACCTGTTTTCATTGTCAACAAAGCCCGACAGGTGAAGAATAAACATTTTTGATCGCGGTTCATATGACCGGGGAGGGGGAATGAGCGCATTCCTGATACTGAGTTGTTAAAAATGAAGCTTTGTGTTTTCAAAAGTGTTTCTGTTTCTGATTTCAACTAGTCTGGCTGAACTAAAAGTTACCATTAAAAGAAAATTGTCGAATTTCTGTGTCAAATATTCCAATTCGAAATCGATTTTGCTTCGTAGCTTCAAAGAAAAAGTAAATTGAAGCAGTTGCACATGTCGCGACAACGGTATTTTTACTCGAGAAGTTTGCTGAATACTTGAAGGAAAAATAACTCTTTGACTGGCATTGCTAATTGACGATTTAGGTTTAAGGAGCAGCTGGATCAGGACATTGCACAAAAGACGCGATCTACATTTAGCAAAAAGTTAAACACAGCGGCCAATTTTGCTTTCAACCCATTTTTCAAAGGCGCGCGCAGAAGGTGTTGGTCTTTGTTATTCTTTCGTACCGCATCTGTCACCGCAAGACCTACTTCTGCCACAGAACGACGCAGATGTTTCAAAATCACCATCAGCGAAACCAGCGTCACCTGCCCGAGCAACGGAACGAATGCCAGACTGGGAATTGATGGGCTCGTAGGTCTAAGGTGAAAGCGCAGCTGAAAACTTCACATTTTGCGATAATCATGTTTTGGCGAATCAAATGATGAATCGCAATCTAAGGTAAAATAAAGGTTTGCTATAAAAATCGTTCTGTCTACAACAGTGGTTCTCAACCTTTTCGCTGAAGGGAGCCAAACCCAGATCTACAATTTTGTTAGAGAGCCGCACTAAAAACTTTTAACACAATTCAATTGACGCGTTTTGTTTTATTGTAAAACGAAGGGTGTTACACAAATATTAACCTCGCAAAAAAACGTTGGTTTTCATTTTGTGACAAAGATAAATTTTTTCATTCTCGTTCCATAAAATTTACTTTGGTGTGCTGGTGAACGTTATAAACGAAATCACAATGAAACAGTTGACTCACAAACGATCATTGCCTGTGACTACTTATGTGCCTTGCACCTCGCAGACCCCGTTCGCAAATGCGGCGGGGCGTCGTGTGCGACGTGAACAAACGAAAATACGCAAGTTTTGTTTTGCTTTGTTGCATTCACTTTCATCCGAGCGTATGTAAATACATTTCCGCGTTGACTCGGTCAGCAAGGGGGGACGTGACACGGTGCCAGCCGGAAACATTTTGTGGTAAGAAGGCAAATCATCCCTCAGGGGTGATTAAAGAAATATTACCCGAAATATTGCGGTCGCCTTTACAGCTGTCTCCGGCAATGACAAGATTACAACTACTTGTTGAGCCGAACGCGCGCGTGTATGCTTGCAGAAACAAAAGGGCCTCCGGGAATCGCCCCGGCGCAGCAGGAAACAGGCGGAACATATGGCCAGTGGCGCGTGCCGCGCGTTCTGCTACGCACGACGCGATGCGATAACGACTGCGATAACACGAAGCTCGTGAATTTATTATGAGGATCGTGTAGTGTTTCGTCATAGAAGATGCTTTGTCAACGACACAGAGGTCCTGAGCACAAGAACGTGCAGGAAAAACGTTTCTATAACCTAAGTAATTTCTGACTAGCTTTCCTGAGGATCTGTTTTGATATGTGGTTACTTTGACATAGGCTTTGCANCGAGTCTTCTAGCTGGAAAAAAGTAACAAGAAATATATTTTTTTAATAAGTAGCAACTGCTTTTCGTTTAGCAGCTGACAGCTTTTACAAGATAAAAGATTCTAAGAGCTTGAAATGTGTGGCGTTGTGGCAACTAAGATCCAAAGCAGGGATGGGGAGCTTATTTACTATTAGGGGCAGCATGAAATGTGGAATATCATTGGCGGGCCGCAAAAATTAACTAATTTTATCTTAAAATTCCTACTTTTATCTTTTAAAGGAAAAAAGGAGCGAAAACCATGTCAGGGAACGATAGAGGCTTCTTTTGGCTTACTCTCTGTCTACGTTATTGCTTATCATGAACTGGAATTTCGTTTTGACGCGATGTGGTGTTCGAACTCGGGAAACGAAAATTGGAATGCGGCCCATATTAAATGTTATCGCGGGTCGCATTTGGCCCATGGGCCGCAGGTCCCCCATCCCTGATCTAAAGTTTCTCTGTAAATTTTATTAATAAATAGCAAAACCCAATTTTGGGACCTCAAAACACAAGAACTGCTGGCATGAGAACAGCACCCTCCAAAAAGTTACATCGCCCAGCAAACTGGTTAAAGGAAATATTTCGTGCTGCTGTGGCGTAAAAGATACGCACAGAAATCCTTACTTTACCAAGCATAAGCTTCGCATGAACGTGTATGGCAAAACGGCCAAAAGAAGAAATTGCATGGCGTGTTGGCGTATGCCACGTACCTGGGTTGAAGTGGAACATGATGTTGAGCAACTTCTGGTCATGTTCGGCTTTGCTCTTATATTTTCTGTAATATTCTAAAAGCAGGTCTACGCTGTACTTTCTGTACTTCTTCGAGGATTCTTGGACGCTGCGCTGGCTCGGCAACGACCAATCCGATGCGAGCATTCTTGTGAAGTTCATCAGCAAAACCTTAAAGTATAACAAAAATGAGATAGGATCAGAAGTTATTTGCCGAAATGCAAATGTACAGGTGGTCGTACAAAGTGTTTACCCTGAGTTGAAAGACATATCATGACACGTTTTAAATGTTCGTTGCCAAAACTAAAAACACGAATTCATGAGTTTGTAGCAGAAAACAAAGTAAGACTACAAAGAGTTACAAGAAACCGCAGGCACAAAATGTTATCATTGATAGTACAGACAAAACTATTTGTTAATTGTTAACCTTGTTCAAATTATCTCACTTCACGTTCAACGTCGAAGCTGCGAAAGACCTGGAAAGGTCAATAGGTCAAGCATCACACACACATGTGTCTGGCAAAGGCCCATGTACAGTCTTGCCTCAGCGCCTGCCTAGGGCCAGAAAACAAAACGTGGAAGAACTCAAGTTGTAGCAACACAACACTACTACTGGACCAAAAAAAACACACGTGTATTTTCAGCAACAAGAACCCACAAATGTTAGATCCACTGACAGTGCACCCCTGTTAAATATTAACTTGATCCGATGCCTTGCGACAGCGTTCAGTAACGTAAATGCAAAGGGGTGGAGAAGGAAAAATGACAATAGAACCGTAACCTCTACTTATTTTTTGACCTTCAGTATCTTCCTGGTCTTTACATTTTGTTATATGTGGCGATTCTCAACTGCCTATATCTTTCAAGTGAAAACCTCCTTTTACCGATTCAGTGGCGTCACATGCAGCGCAGACGGATGTGACACCTTTGCTGATTCTTGTGTTACTGACTCGACAAAGGCACGATTTGCTTAAGTGATCTGGCAAAAGCTTAATTTATCATCACACTCACACAGAAGCATAATCAAATAAAATGAACCAGTCAGTCAAACTGTCGAAAATCAAATGGAAACATTCCTTGCCTTGTGACAACTACGATCAGCAAACGTTTGGATATGTTAGGAAATGTCCGTGTCAAAGGCTTTTCAGTATTTTTTAAACTAATTTGGCCTTGAAATAGCCCGCTTAAATTTGTAATACTTGACGTACAAAAAATGATTTTTTTTTTCAGATCTACGTAATTTAAAATGATAGCAATCAAAAGTCTGCTAAGATTGATCCCATCAATAAGATTGCACGCGGTTTCACTGTATTTTTATCACGTTCCGTTGAGGTATCTTTCGCAGCGTGTTCATCGTGTTCTACCGGATGAAAAACATTAAGAAAAGGCAGAGAAATTGAATCTCTAGAGACTTTCATTAAGCTTTGCGCCATTACTCACAAAGTTGTCAACTCGTGCAGATAATACCACGTTTCTAACCATTTAGCTGTCCTAATCATTGCGATCTAAGGCTTACGCGATTGCTCTCCAGCCGTGCTTTGGAAGATTTATCGATTATATCGATTGTATTTTCACGTAAGGCAGAAAGTTACCACTGCGTTAATAGATTTCTCTTCATCCCGCTTCTGACTCGCTGCATGGTACGCAGTGCAAGCTTACGCGAGGCTAAAAGATAAACCCGACCTACGCATGCTCGAAAACTGACCATGATGCTGACTGGGCGTGGCTGAAGAGCGCCGAAAGTGTTGAACATTCACATAAAGCTTTGAGTTTTCCCACAGACTTCAAGCAAGCACGAGCGCCCACAAGCGTGAGATGATTTCTTACCAACGCCTACCCACTTTGTTCACAAAAATATATTCTGCAATTACTCACTCCTGAATTAATTTGAAACAATCCAGAAGGATGGGAAATGAAGTTTTCGTTGTCTTTCGAGCCTCCAATCGGATGGCCTGCTGTTGGAGATATTGCCATAACTTGCTGCTTTCCAAATTGTTTAAATTCCGACCAAAGTTCATCGATTGGCTTGATAAATATCACGTCACTGTCGCTATATATGGCGGCGCTGGTTTCGGAATGGAGAATAAACTGCAATGAATATTAAAAACGGTTGCATATCATGTCCGGTAAAATAACTCGTTTTTTTCGTGATGCCTGAAGATTATGTTTACTGTACGAAAAACGCGTTTATGTCGCAAAATTTATTGAACACTTGTTTGTAAGACAGGTTTCAGTTGCAAACGTTGTGTTGAAAAGGGGCTTTCATGTTATTGAGTTTTTAAAAATCTACTTTTTTCTAAAGTTAGCATCGCTTTGGACACAACACATGTGTCACTATCGCGCATTTCACTTTATAAAGACATTTTTTAGACGAACCAGTATTTACAAAAGTCATGTTCATTCCTTTTGTTATCGTAAGTATTTTCTAAAAAACGTTGAAGTGGATATCTGAAAAAAACGTTTTTTCTCATGTAAGTGTTTGCAACTAGTGTTCTTTTTCTGACAAACGTAGTGCAACGTTCTGTTTATACTTTTTTGTGTAAATGCTTCAGAAAATAGACATATATTCCAAATAGATCGGATACAACTAATCGCTTTTTGTTCATAAATGTATAACTAATTTATCTACGTGTTTTTGCACACTTCATAACAACAGTGGCCAAAATTTGGCACTTTGCTTTTGCAAAAGCCATTGAATGAAGATGGTGAAACACGTTTCGGTGTGCGATGACCGCTTGGCCTGTTTCCTGATCATTTTTAACGTGCCTGGATTTGCCATGCACCGCATATGAAACACTACTTCCGCTGTCAAGTGACTTTTCTCTTACACTGCGATTGCCCTGCTGCTTATTTAATAATTTTTTAACTCCTGTACCCTAAAATTTCAAGACTTCGGGCGGATGGTGGCGAATATCTTACAAAGCGCTGTATGAATTTGGTTAGACCGCACGGTTGTGACTCATCAAGCATCCAAAACTCTTTTTGAATATCAATTTTCTTATTGAGTTTCGGTGAGACAAAACGTAGAAAGGATTTCTGTCCTATTGGCCAGGATGTAACCGCGCTTAGATGAAAAGCGATGTTCGAAGTACATCTGTATTTAAAGAAAGTGAAGTAAGCAGCTACAGAATATCTCTAACAAGAATACTTTGCTGAGACATAGGCGGACCCAGGATTATGTTTAGGAGAGGGTCAAGATCGAGTTGACCGGGTGCTTCCTGACCGCGTCGCGCCTAAAACTCGTTAAGGTCCGAGCCCCTCGACGAGGAACTCTGGTTCTCTCTCCAGAGAATTNAAAAAAAAACAAAATCGATTTGGCGCATTCAGACGCATGTCTGGGAGTGTATTTTCTGCAGAAATGTTAACAAAATTAATGAGTAAAATTAGAATAGTCAGCGCTCACAAATCGCGAATTGGCATTTGCATGAAATTTGCTGTGTCTCGGTCCCAATGGTCGGTTGCTCTCATGTTATAGAGTCTAGTCTGTAACTTCATTCACACCTTAGCACAGGCGCGGGAAACTACGGTCCGCTGAACAATTTTGCGGCCCTCGTACACACAATGCACACGTTCAGTATTTTTTAGGCTGATCGAGTAGCACTGATTTATTACAGGTCGCTTCTGTTCAAAAAACATGTAGTATGATAGTTGAGTGCATAGTAATCTTAGCATGCAAATATAGATCCAGAATCTAGACCTAACATTTGTAGGCCTAACACCCCTAACCGTTAGATCGAATAATTCTTATGTAAAAAGTGCAAATTGTAGAAGCTGGCACTTCGCTGGGCACTGACAAAACAGTGTGGCCCTCACTGAAAAAGTTTGCCCACCCGCGTGGTAGCGTATATTTTCTGTCTTATTTCAACTAATGAAATGCGCTGCCACTGTCGGAAGCTTGCAGGGAAAGAAATACAGGCAACGTTAGCTTAAGGCACAATCTTGATGCTTATTTAACTTTTGTCCGGTTACTAAGCAGCCCAATCTTATCGAAATGAAACAAGACTTTAAATGCAAACGTACGGTTTATAGCGGTAGTTTTTGCTTTAATAACGCATGTAAGACGTTTTACTGCATTTCCAGAGAAGTAAACACATATTCACTGCCCAAACTCAAAAAAATAAGCTTTGTATTAATATTCTTTTCTCTTCACCTTGTGCAAGAAAGGATTTATTTAGAAACGTCCAGAAAAAAACACGTCAATGTACATTTGTGCGCCGGTAATCATCGATCAAAAAGTAACGGAAAATTTAGGGAAAATTGAGCCCCCTTAGCCTCATGGATCCGACTTTGTGAGTCCTGCCGTACAGAGGATCTGCTAGAGCAGCGGTTCTTAACCATTTTTTCATCCACGCCTCTATTAAGTAATTGTCCTTTGTTTCAAGCCCCCCTGACATTAAATAAGCTGTAAAAACAAGTGGTAAATTTAATTATCAAACTTTCCATGTTGTAGAGCGCGTAAGGACTGGCGCCCCTATGGAAATTTATTGACGCCCCTTGAGGGGGAATGCCCTCCCCCCGGTTAAGAACCACTGTGCCAGAGGATGTTCACAAGTTTTTCACAAATGACGAGAAGTTGACTTTTTTTTGGAAAGCATAAAACGTGACTAGATCATTTTGCATGATGCCAACCGAGAAAGAACAGGCAAGCAAGCGCACCCAAGGTTTAAATTAGATCTTACGACATGTCGCAAGAGCAACACTATTAGAATTTCCATTAATACCAAGCTGTCTTCTCTTCTTTTTACTTTTCAGAATCATTTTCGTACAAAGGTTTTATTTTTGCATTCACGATTGCTGTTTGCATATTACCATCTAATGTAAACCGTCTAATAAAAACAAGTCTGAAATAAATAGATCACAAGCACAACAAAATATATTAATAGCTCGTAGAAAAATTGACGACATCGTTCTCTGACACATTTAAGGTTTTTACAAGTTTTAAAATTGGGTTACCGGAGCAAACAGACGAAACGATCCACAAGGCTTGTACCACTTCTTCCAAGTGTCAGCTGAGGACAATGGAAGGTATTCCTCGTAATCTACTTCACGCAACGTATATTTGACCCTTGATAACACCGAGGATGGCCACGTTTGAAGCTGAAACAAGTATTAGACAAAAGGCGATTTTTAGTTGAAATTTTTATGATTTAGCTATTATAACAGTTTAACTGCTCCACCCATTGATGTATTTCAGCTTCCTTGGTTTGATGGTCTGATTTTCTCAGCGCTCTTCTGTGAAGGTTCGCAATAACTTACTTTCAAGTAAATTTTGATCACGGCGTCGTTTTTCTGTCTTGAAATACAAAAACGTTTTATTTCTATTATATCAGGGGGTGCACAACCTGTTGCCGCACGGCGGCAGGGGGCCTTAAAAAATTAATGGTACCGTGCGTGTGTTATTTGAAATGTGGCGGCCGTGCTTTAATCAAGCTCTTTGACTGTTCTAGAGTATGAGGATAATCAGTAGAAAAACGGCCAAACAGGCGTGTAGAAACCGAACAGAAGCAATGCAAAACACAAAAATATCTTGAATCACTGGCGGCCGTATAGGTCATACAAATAAGCGTAATGCGGCCGGCAATAGGGAAAAGCCAGTGCATTCCTGCTTTGCATGTTGCATTTGTCGTGAAATGAGAAGATTGGCACAAATGCCTTACGTAATTGGAGACGCTGTTTTCTTCATAAACAAAACCTCTGAAATACCCAATAGACTTACTTGTTTTCTCAAGAATGTAGACCTGGCGGGTGTTCTTTATTTTTAAATCACTACGGCAAATAGCCTACGGAAGGATTTTAGCAAAGCGAGCCCCCTAACAATTTGCACTGGAAATCTTAAACTCGTGTTTTCCAGAAAGAGCTTAGTTTAAATATGTCATAATCGAATCAGCCAAAGGCAATATTGGAAAACGCACTTCTGCGTGAGCTTTATTGCTCTGTGATCACACAACGGGAGCTTTCAAACATCGTAAAGCTTTCAGTTTTTAAATCGATCTTTGTTCCGATCCTCAACTATGGTCATGAATCTTGACTAATGACCCAAAGAGTGCAGTCTCAAGTACAAGCGGCAGAGATAGGACTTACGCGAAAACTCAACTTGGTGACACTTCGAGACAAAGAGTGCAACGGTGAAATTCGCAAAACCTTAAAATGTAGAACCACTCCTTCATAGAATAGAGAATTCCCGGCGACGATGGTTCGGCCATGTGACCAGAAAGTCCCAGAAATGGTTGGCGAGGCAAGTGCTGCTGGCTACACCCACGGCAAAGCCAGTGCTGGGAGTTTGCGACAGGTAGTCCGCAAAACCGCAAGTCCGCAACTGCGGAGCAAACTTTTTCATTGCGGATTTGCGACACGCAAAT
>JGI24158J21664_10003558_pt1 | contig 19615 bp, 14 predicted proteins | sample Ectturendosymbi3_FD_21664 | JGI IMG/M metagenome (IMG submission 21664) | reverse complement strand
AACATAGCTTTTGCAAACGATGACGTCATGAATTACGTCATAGGGGCCCACCAGTAAAAATTGCCCCGGGCCCCCCTACCCGTTAATCCGGCTCTGTGCCGTATGATAGTGTTGCGATCGGAAATCCCGAGCGATATGAGCGCAAAGCTTCGCACCGTAGCAGCAAGCAACAATAGAGATCATGCTCGCAACCTCTCTTACTATTGCTTGCTCGCGCTACATATATAATGGTGTTATTCTTCACGCACATCCCGTTCGTGGTGAATCACACAATCAACACAACACCACCGGAGAGGTTGCAACGGCATCCCCTCCTTTTCACAACGAACCACACCGATCGCACGTTCTTTGTGTGAAGGCTGAACTCGGCACGACCTCCACATCCTGGTCACAGCACCATTTTGTTGCGATCGGAAATCCCGAGCGGTATGCGCGCAAAGCTTCACACCTTGGCAGGAAGCAACAATAGAGATCATGCTCACAATCTCTCTTACTATTGCTTGCTCACGCTACATATATAATGGTGTTATTCTTCACGCACATCCCGTTCGTGGTGAATCACACAATCAACGCCACACCACCGGAGAGGTTGCAACACTATTGTCAGAACAAGCCCACGAGCGACCTGGTGCCCATGTTGGTGACCCCTGCACTAGAGCGAAGGGCAGCACAAGTGTTGCACCCATTGCAGCAAGCATTCTGTTCTGCTGGTACAGCATGAAAATATCTGTAAACACACATCAATCACAGGGAAAAATGTCTTGGCTGACAAATAGGTAATTATAAAGCTATTATTTTTCTACAGAGTTTATTATTACCTGTCCCAATTGCATCCTTATAACCTGCTTCAAACAAATGTTACTGCACAGCAACATCATGTTAGTTTGAAAATGTTGTCTTGCAATTTATGTTGGTTGGTGAACACTGAACATAGCCTGGCAGGCCGTGAATGAAGTTCAGCATTGCATAATATCACTGCAAGTTGTACCAGAGATCAAACCATGATTTCATGGCTCATGATATTTCATAACTTTGAGTAATTTTTACTGGAAATAACATTGCATTGCAGGCAAGAAAAATATTTTGTTACTTTCCCTTACCCATACATGAATGGACGTCTTCATTTGGGACATACATTTTCTCTATCTAAATGTGAATTTGGTGTTGGATTCCAGCGCTTAAATGGCAAAAAGTGTTTGTTTCCTTTTGCATTTCACTGCACTGGCATGCCAATTAAGGTATGAGAATGGTGAGATTGATTAGTGAAGCAATGCATTTTGGAAGAGTATACAGTATAAGCTATGATAATCATTTATGTACTTTACCCATGTTGGTTTATGTGTACAGAGTTCATTTTGGCATAAAGGATGCTTAATATTTTATACATTAAAGATAAGCGGAATTGTAACAAGCCTTGCATCATTACTGCATTCCTAACTTCGTTAGTTCGTCCAAGTTTTATGTGCTCATTCCCATTAATTTTAAATTGAACTGATCAAATCTGACAAGAATTAAAGTGGGAATTAAGACTTCTTGTTTTTTGTATCTTATTACAGCTCAGTAGATCTGATCTCATTAAGTAAGGGCACACTTGTTTATTGATGTCATGCTACCTAGGTTAGTTGCTGTACCATGCTATCACATTTGGAAATTGCATTTGTTTTCTTCCTGTTTGTAAAATTATTGTCTTGCTTTTACTGTGTGATACAACGCAAATATATTTGTTCTATCAATCCTAGTTAGCTGCAACAACGATAGAAATAACTGGTGGTTCCAGCCTGCCCTCACTCAGAAAACACTTTGGACTAGGACTGTGGAGCCAGAACTCAAATTCCAGACTTCGGCTCCAGCTCCAGGCATCTAAAAGGTTTGGCCCCCACTCCAGAATGATTTGGTCCATTAAACACTGAACACCATTGTATTATTTGTATGACTCGCTTGCCCCTCAGACTGGAACCCAAATTTGTCCGGCTTCGGCTCCACCATCTAAATGTTTTGGGCTCTGGCACCAGCCATCCAAAACTGCTTGGGCTCTGGTTCCGGTTCCACAGCCCTGCTTTGGAGTAGAAAAATATTGGGGGCAACGTGTGTGATATGATTTCATATATTGCTATAGGTGACCTGAACCAGCACTAAAAAGTAGAAGCTAACCCTCGTGTCTAACTCATGGTGTAGGCCTTATGGTCTTATTTTCAGAGACCTATTCATGCTTTAGTCACTGGTTGCACCTGGCAGTAAACTTTTGTGTACATGAAGTGTGAACAAAGCTTGCTGCATCTCTAAGTAGTGTGCCATTCACATGTTTTTGTATTTTGAAGTTGACCATATTTTAAGTAAAAAGTTCCAAAGGATATTTATTAGTAGTAACAGTGTATTCATTGGCATGTGAATAATTGATTGCAGCGTTTAGCCATTTCAACCAATGTGAATGTTTATCGTGTTGTTCCTTCAGGAAATTACCAAGGTAAATATCAAAAGTGGAGACTCTCAATTGACTTTGAAATAACGTGAGCTATCGTGGCATCAGCCCCAAAGCGCATAGGACATACGAAATTCAGGGTTTGTTTATACGTATCGCGCGAATTTCGCACTGGGTGGTTAGTCTTCGTTTCACTGCGAAAAGTTAATAATTATGCTATGTGATACGTATTGTGAATTTGTGCTAACAGGCTTGTGCAGATAAATTGAAAAGAGAAATGGAAGAATTTGGTTATCCACCTAAATTCCCAAACGTTGAAATCGAAGAAGAAAAGTCGGTGAAAGAGAATGGACCAGGTCTGTTGTCTTATTCCTGTGACCTATTTGTAATTCTTGAGTATTCGTATGGAACAGTATTTACAACAAGGCAAAGTGTACCAAGTTTGTTCAGCATTGTTGTTTTGTACGTATGAATCGAAGGTTTGCACTGTACGAGTGTGCATATTATGTGTAACGACACAAAATATCTTTTCACAAATTCGTTATGAAAACAAACCGGGCACCTGCTTCAAAAGTAAAGTCAAACTGATCTGGCTTGAAACAATTTGGTTAATGTAACGAAAGGGTTAGAAATTCATAAAACTGTAATTAGCGTGTATTTGTCAGCATTTGTAATAATAAGATACGTCTGCGTTAAGTGATTGTTGACAAATCTAAAAGCAAGAAGAGCAAGGCTGCTGCGAAAAGTGGAACTGCGCAGTACCAATGGCAGATCATGGAATCTCTTGGTTTTGAAAACGATGAGATAAAGAAATTTGCTGATGCTAATTACTGGCTCAAAGTTTTCCCACATTGTGCCAAAAAGGATCTGCAGAGGATGGGTGTGAAGGTAAAGTCTACATTGAGTTTCAGTAGCAAAAATACAGCAAAGCAATTACCAATCGATGCGGCGCAAACGCACAGTGTCGATGCAGTGGTTTTAACACATAAACGTACTTCATAGTGGTCAAGAAAGAGGTCCCGAAATGTAGCAACGTCTTCTCTTTGTGGTGCCGCTAATCGCGAAAATCCATATAGAGTTGCCTCTGCACAAAAACCGTTATCATCGTTTGAACCAGTTCTTTCACTTCAGCTCACTGCTTGGCCGCAGTAGATCTCGGGGCAGGTGTTGCGCAGCCACTCGATTGCTGCTTCATCCAGAACCGTCAGGCCGTGCAGTCCGTGGTCCATTCGACTAATTCTGCTTGAAAACCAAACCACAAAAAAACGTTGAAAGTCACTGTGTAGAACCTCCAGCAAAATCAAATTGTTTGCAAATGAACGAAATGATGAGAAGTGCAGCAGCATTTCGCCGCGAAAGATTTTTCTTGGGTTTTTCTTTGTAACACACGACCTGTTCTTGTGCTTTTTGTTACCATCACTAAAATAGTGGTTTCAGCGCCGTTGTTGGTTGTTTTGGCGCAAACTTGCAGTGAATTGAACTTTTCCAATGAGATAACCTTGGGGCAGTCACGTGTCCAAAGAAAATGTCACGCTCTTGTTTTTGACTGAGCAGGTTGACTGGAGAAGGACGTTCTACACAACCGACGCCAACCCGTATTATGATTCATTCATTAAATGGCAATTTCTTCATTTAAAGGAAAAAGGGAAAGTGAAATTTGGAAAAAGACACACAATTTTTTCACCAAAGGTAGCGCATGCATTAGCTGTGGCTAACATGAAAATCGAAACATAGCCTGGGTATTTTTGTTGAAGAACGAGCAAACGTGAACGTTATTTTCATGTAGAGTTTGTTAGCACTCCTATTTCTCGGTGGTATAGCCAACCACTTGCGGCACCAGAGCACTGATCCCAAAATAGTGGTATTTATTTCTGGAGTTGTAGGGAAATCGGCATATTCCTTTCCAACCGGATATAAAAAAATCCGCCCGGATTTCAAAACGCAACCGGAATTTTTTTGGTGTTTTGGAAGTTATTAAATGCATCGCCTACGTAAAGCATTAAACAATGACGATTTTATTTGTATATGTGAATCTTTTATGCCAATGAATTAAATTTCTGTACGTCTTTCATCTTATCTTTGGCCATGAAAAGCTAACCCCTTACATCAGAATCGCGAAAATCTTGTATAAATTTTACAAAAACTGTGTGCATTAAGGTAAATACTGTATATGTTAAGAAAGACTCAGATTTTTTACAGTATAAAGAAAAATAATGACAACCAGGATTGCAGGAGCGCCGTGGAATTTCCCTGCTCTTTCAGAAAGAGACAACGGGACAGAAAAGCCTTACAATAAAAAGGAACGTGGGTATTTACCAGCACCACTTCGACTTTTATGACCTTGTCAGTGGAGCTTAGAGCAAAAAGAGCAAGATCACAGCTGCGTCCACTAACTCTTTAGATTCAAATATCTAAATTTTTGCCAAAAATGTATAGTTAAAGCTAAGTAATCCAAGAAGCCTTTTTGACAAAACCAAGTAAGTGTGAACGTTTGCGAAACATACCAGCAATTGATGTAGAAAACCAGATATAAAAGTTTGGACACTACCTACTAAAATTTTCAAGTTTTGCAAAATATTGCCAATTAGTTAAAATCAATTCTCATGTGAAAATAATATTTATTCATGGTACACAAATAATGTGCAATTATTCTGTATCTCAGCCACGTGGATGTTAAGAAATCAAGCAACAATTTCGCCCATGTGGGGGCGCCATCGTAAGTGAAGGAGCAGATGAATGTCTCTGTAAAAACTTAGTGGCTTTATAATAACCTGGACAACTCCGATGAGTGTCACCGTATCGTTTTCGGCATACTTGGAAATATTCGCCAATATTTTCAGCGATATAAAACATCTTCTAAAACCCTATCTGCGTAATCTTTTGAGATCAACAGAATTTTGCCACTGCAAGTTATTTGTATAATCTGGGAAGACCCAGGATTTTGATTTCGACATCTGCGAAATTATTGACTGCACTCCAGTCATCATTGGAAAATATAATTTTTTGTTTTGCAACTCCTAAGTACATTGAACAAAGACTCACCACACGTTCATAACCGTTTATTTACGTAATGGAGAATGATTTGCAGGTGATGGCGTCTTCGCCAAAAGAGTCAAGTTCGTCGGCTCGAACCATCGCAGACAATTTTATTGCAATCGACAAATGTCTGTGTTTTGGCATTTTCATTATGAAATAATCTCGAAGAACTTAGCATTGTCATGACAGCAAAGCAGTGATCGCACCACAGCGTAGTTTATCGCTCATAACTTTGTCACGCACAAACTGATTTTACACTGGCCACGGAAACCCATGTGGCTCCCCCAAGGAAATCGAACGAGCTCTACCTGTTTTTCACTTGGCAGTGCAAGGTCAATATCCCAAGTTGGTTTCGTAACAACGATACATAGTTTTCTTGGCATATTTTTAGTCTTCACGTGATCTTTTATCCGGTAATCCAGAAGCGTTACATAATAACATTGTAATGGAAATTGCCTGAGCTGTACGTTGATAATGACTAAGCAATTTAGCAAAAAAGGTAGCAATTACCACAAGCCTGACAGAACTTTCCGATACAAAACATCCGGGATAAAGCCTGTTGAACGGAACTTGCAGCAAATGCATCGCCATGGTACAGTAGTGAAGAAAACCAGATAAATTCATGTCCTCAAGTAATAAAAAATTATAGTAGAAGTTAGCTTGCATGTGTTAATGAGGGTGAATTGTTATTTTCATTCTGTTGACTAATATTCCAATATTTACTAACTGATTGATGTTTCCAGGACAACCAGCCGTGCATGGATCACGACCGGCAGTCGGGTGAGGGCGTTGGTGGACAAGAATATACTTTGATAAAAATGAAACTGCTTGAACCTTTTCCCGAGAAATTGAAGTGAGTGTATGCTTATATGCTTTCTTTTACATTTTCCATTGCTTTCTCAGCTTGAACAATACGTTTGTTATCGTCTTCATGCATTGGAAACATTGTTTGATATGCGTTTAGTTTGGACACAGTCTTATATCAATATGTGATAAAGGCATGCAGTGATGGACAAAATCGTAAGTTTCACAAAAATGTCGAAGCTTGCACCTAATTATTAGATAAATTGCACCGCAGGCATTTATCTGGTCAGCAAGTGTTCCTCGTCGCAGCGACTCTCAGACCCGAAACAATGTTCGGGCAGACAAACTGTTGGATTCGACCAGACATGCGCTACATCGCTTACCGGGTAAAAGAATGGTGTTTTTGTCTCTGTCTGCTCTGCGTTGGATGCAAAACATCCGTCAGGGATGGGTGCCTGTATAAATTGTGCATTTATATTAAAGTCTCGACAAAGAAAAATCATTCTCACCGACTTTTTTGTTACTTGTACGGCAAACTGTCCAGGTATTGTGTTAGAGTTTGTTCCTGTGTGCCATTGTGGTACTATTGATTTAATGCAGTTCAACATCAAAACCATTTACTGAGGAAATGAGAAACAACAGGAAAATCAAGGTAAAGAGATGCTCTATTAGTAGAATAAAGCAGGAACATCACCCAGTTATGACCAGCTAAAAATAGCATCGTCTGTTTAAATACTGCTTTTAAGTTTGGCTCAGCGTTAGCTTGCCTTTTTGTCTCTGTTTAACGATATTTGAGCAGCGGTACAATGGTATGCCTGTTTCTTTGCAACCGGTAGAAGCGCTTTTACGACATTCTGTAAAATCCTGAAGCATCTTCAGCAATTCGAACGATGCCCTCTGGCTTCGCTTTTGACATTTTATGATCTGTTCTTCGCCTGTAAAATGCTGGTCCGCTCTTTATAAAGGTATGCGTTGTTGCTACCTGTATTACAAGGAATTCAAATATTAGTCGTTCTTATGTCATTCCGTGTTATTTGGAAGAGACAGCAGTGCATTGTCAATAACTGTTGTTTTGAAAACTTAGCATTCAAACGGCGGTGAACACTGTTTAATCAAATAATCCTCGGTAAAGACTCACCTTGGTTTTTGTGGAAGCGCTGTCGTCATAGTACGAATTCAAATTGCAAGCAGGCGTGCAAGGAAACAATTTATACATAAATAACAAACTGAACCTTGTATTATTAATCTGTCTCAGGGCTTCATTTAAACAAAATTAATTTAACTTATTTTTCTGGTGATATTAAAAGGTCTGAGTCACGGCACACATGCTGATCTTGAACCTATTTACGAAGTGAGAAATGTATTCGCTGTATGCACACAATATCAACTCTTCAAGTTGGTGTAGTGTAGCCTTCTAAACACCAGCAATGGAAGTTTTAACGTGCTGTTGTATTATCACAGTATTCAGGTATACTTTCCAAGTTTCGACAAGTCGTTTCTTCAACTCCATGATAGACATACTTAGAATGAACATTTAAGGCTGATTCTCCCAGTAGCTCGTGTTTTTTCTATTCGATCTGTCGAACAGTCCTTTCGAAATTTGTGTAAGTTTTGTGTATTTTGAGTAATGGGGAGTAACTCCCAACGTGCGCATGCATGTCTTCGGTGTGCCAAGTACAAGCTGTGCGAAAGGCAAATATGCCCCCTCTGGGCAGCATAGGTGTAGAAGCATTAATTTTTTGGGGGCCCAAAGCTAGTTTTTTTCGGTCATAGACCAAATTTTTTTTTAAATAACCGAAAAATATTAGGTCAATTCAGCCATAATGTCTGAAAATACAAACTAGTGCAGGGATTCCCAACCTTTCACTGACCATGTACCCCTTTAACATTTCGACATGAGCATGCACACCTAAAATTTCTTATGACAAAAAGGCTGCGTAAAAGAACAAAAATGCACTGAATTTGTAATCAAATGTTTAATTTTTTAGAACTACAAAGGTAAACACTGTTTGTGTCTCAAAGTTAATTTGTTGTGGCTGTGCAATAAATGTACCCCTTCAGATAGGCAAATACACCCCTAGTTAGGGGTACATGTGCCCCAGGTTTGGAACCCCTGAACCAGTGAGTGCTGTTACAGGAAGTTTTAATACTATGATGGAACAAATGACCGAAATGCCTCAGCAAAAAAAACCTGCTGCAAAGGACATTCTGCCTGAATTTGCCCAAAAAACTTATGTGCGACAAACTTTCTCCTTAAAATTTTTCTGTAACTGTCCTCTACCATGGTGCCATAGACTTGAAAATATAAAACTTGGTTCTTAATAACCCAACTGAAAAAAGTACGCTAGGCTGTGCAGAACCTTATCAGAAGCTTGCTGACTCAGTACTCTGAGCATCTGCCTCACAGTTCTGAGGTTTGGCGTTCCGTTTACATTCTCGTTCAGCTATCTCCAACCGAAATTGCTTACTGAGCCAAAAATTATGTCATTATCTTAACTAGGGCCGCACATTGAATGACATATTAATGAGGGCCGCACATTGAATTACTTACTTTGATCTTAACAGCTAAATTTAGTTTAAGCTACTGTACTGAAAGCGTTCGTATCCTAACTGCCATTGTAACGATTGTTTGACACCTTTTAAACACTCCGTAAGTGTGATTTCATAGGCAAGTTTTGTGCCAATGGAACAAGGGTAGAAATCAGATAACTAGTACAGTAGAAGGTTTTGCACCAAGGTATCAGAGGACATTTGGAAATCTTCCAGCACCCTGTGCAGACGTGATAAAGTGACACCGAGGACCACCTTCATCAGAAATCTTAAATTTAAGATTATCGAAGTAAGGACAGGTTGTCAGTACGTAGGCTACTTCTACTACAGCGGAAACCTAAACTGGGCCGCACAAAACCATACCCTGGCCCCCATGCGGTCCGAGGGCCGCGGGTTGGACATAGCTGTTCTAGTTGTTGCTGTCAGCAAGGAAGCACACACCTATCTGAGGTAGGCCTAAATCTGATTCCTTCTCCAAAAACATATATGTGATATACGAGTATGTGGCATGTATCGTATTATTTATATATTATGACTAGGGAAACCAAAAGTCAATAAAGTCAAAATTTTTCTAGCCTTTTCAAAGTTCATGAAACGTCCATAAACCAAATTTCACCCTGATACCATGAGCCACTCCGAAGTCATTAGGTCAAAAAAAAGTCAAAATTTATCGTTAGGTCAAAATTTCTTGCAGTGCAGTTTTTTTTTCATCGATATTTTATTTAAGCTACAACAACAGACATTGACATGCTTTTGTAAGGTTTAGTTACAATTCTGACTTTTTGCGACGTAATAATGTTGTTTTGCCCACAACTGGACGATTGAAAGAACTCCAGGAGTGGTAGTGCTTGATGTTGATCTATAACAATGTAGAACCTTCTCAGTGCCGTCAGGAGATTTATTGACACTGGATATTTTCTCTTGTGCGTTTGGATTGATTTTAGTCTATGGTTTGTTACATCTAGTTTCCTGTGGGTCTTTCACACCTTTGATTTTTGCTTCATTTCAACAGAAAAAATATTTTTAACATATAGGTTTGATTTCTAATATATGCTTTGTATTCCGCGTTTCGATTGCAAACGAAGGAAATTTATAAGTCAAAATTTAAAGTTTTTTGGTCAAAAAATTGGTTTCCGTAATTATGACTGTGGTTCAACTGCACATATATGCAACAAACTATATGGCAAAATGTGTTCATCCAAAGACTGTAGTTAAAAATAAAAACAAAAGCTTTTCTGTATTAGCCTGGCATGGACTCTACTAATACGAAGTAGGTGCCCTTCAGCATACTCTAATCCCACAGTATAAAATTAATAAAGTACAATTTAAATGCCGTCTTTTGCCAGAACTTTCAAGTGAGTCAGTTACTCACCAACTCTCACAAACTAAAACACGAAGTTGCTAGAAACAGTTTGTTGATTTTGTATGTACTTAATGTGCTTTCTAAGGCGCAATAAACATGTATTTGAACACTCAATAACAAAGAAGTATAAGTAATATTGCTGAAAAATCTCGAGACTAATGTGCCCGAATTGTTTGGGATTTTGCCCGGAGGTGGGCTTGCACCCCCTGCACCCCCAGCCCCCTCACCACTGCTGGGCAAAGCAGATATGACATGTTGATACTCGAGCACGTATATTGGTTGCGGGCATGAGTGGATTCGTGGAAACGAGAAGCCGATTCGACGCGGCTGGCTCATGTTCAACCTCCGTAATTGCTTGCCCGACCTGTCAAGACTTGGTCACCTAACTGTGCAGTAATCTCCGTTTTGAAAGGAGTGGAACTGATTTTGCGCTGATAACCTTGTGAAGTTCCACGAGACAGGAGATGTGTTCAAACAGTTTTCAGTCAGCATTTTGGTTTCCGAGCTCTGCAATTTCGCTGCGCGTTCCAAGCGCTGTGTGGCCAAGCAAGGCCTCCTGTGGGCCAAGTACGTTGCCGAGTGACGCTTGTGAGACCTGCAGTCTCACTTCGTTTCAAAATGTTTGTGATCGATAGTGCGCCGCTGATTGCCAGAGATTTTCGTAAAAGAATTTTGCCATTTTGGCTAGAGTAACCTTATGTGCATAAAAATGTTACAAAATTGTCATGGAAGTAACATATTGTCATGTCGCAGCCTGATTTACTCATGTTGCATGCACTATGGATCTTGTACAGGTCTCCAATAAAGGCTGCTGGTGAAATTTCGGAATTTTTCTTGTCTTTTCTATTCGTCCCCCGCGTTTCTTTGGGTGGAGTTGTGTTTGTTTTTGAAATAATAATTTTTTTTCGACATTCAACAAATTATTTTTGAAGATCTGATAAGCTTGCAAATAATTGCTGAAATGTTGAAAAACCCGTCTGTGCACCGGAAACGTTTCCGTAAGCCTGGGTGAAATAGGGAAAATTTTTCGCGAACCTGGCTTTTGCAACTGATAGTGTTTGCTTTTTCTGGTAACCTGAGAAGGGTTCTGTCACTGAGAGGTAATGAAAAACAAGCACTTCAAAGCTAATGAAGCACTAGTATTATCGCACGAATAAAGTCCCAGAATTTGAGGAAAAAATGTGTTGAAGTGACAGAGACAGTAACTGTTAACTTCAACAGAAGAGATAGCAGTGGACCAAAGTAATTATAACACTGCAAAACAGTGCGATTTTCTTTTTGAGGCAACCTTTCGGCTTCAGCAACAGAAAGTGGGCCACCGCACATCAGTGCATATATAGTTTGATGAAATAACTCGTAAGGGTTCATCGGTCTCGGGAAAAACTCGCCTGCAACAAAAAGAGTGAAAATCTGCCATTGAAAGTGGAAAACAAACATCCCAAAAATCATTCTTGGGTTTTGAGTATCGCCGTGCCCATCTTCGCGCACGACGGGATAGGCCATGATGATGATGTTCATCAGTCGCTTAGAACCCTGTTAAAGTCTGAAAGAAAATCTAACACCGTTGGTAGCATAACCCTAATTGGGCAAATGTTGTTCCCACCATAATCGAGGCTTAAGGAAACGTTGTAGGAGCACATATGCGTTTTGCAACAACTCAGCAATTAATGTTAAGCTCACGTGACCCGAAAAAACAACGTATATTTTCGAAAAATTGTAGTATTTCAAAACCGCACATAATTCCTTCCCAAAAACCGCTGGGTACGCATAGAAAAGAGAAAAGTTGCGAAACTCCGCCTGTAACTCTTTATTGGTGGCTTGCTCGACATCCATGTTGTATTGCCGTCGAAGCCCACGGATGCACATGCAAAAGAAATGAGGCGGGTTACCGAATCGTAACCCGCGGGGCAACCTCGATTTGGAAAGCCACCATTGCGCCGAAGACTTGATCATATTCAGTGCTAACATCTTTTGAAATAACCGGCATTTCGAAGTGTTTTGCGGTTTGTCAAAACCATGAATGAAACCTCTGGGAACAGAACGGTGCATAAACTTTGGCATAGGCAGCGAAGCATTGTTGTGATGTCATTGCCAACTACTCCTTTCCAAGACGTACAAAGTCCAGTGCCTGCCTGCAAAATACACTTCTCTGCAGGAGGTGATTTTCCGGAGTTTTGACAGGTCAACTAACAACCAAGATTTGAACATGAGTCAGCCTCGTGGAATCGGTTGATGTCTTCAGCGAATTCCCTCCCCTGTGCTACAATTACCAAGCTTTCTCGTCCGTCAGCATGTCAAATTTGTTTTTTTGCCAAAATTGCGTTAGAGACCTCACGCCCAGCTTTTGTTGTCACACGTGAGGTATGCACTGACATCTTGGCAGTAACTCCCCCTTACACAAAACTTACACGTACTACGATAGGACGGCTCGAAAAAGCTCATAGTAAATCAGCTACTGAAAGAATCAGCTTAATAGTGTAATGTAAGTCTTCTTAAAATTTAGTTGAAAACTATTAAACATGTTATTACAAAAGAAACCTGCGCGGGGTACCATGAAGCAGACTCTACGTGTGTGCTTAGGGCACCAGGGCCAAAGGTGCCGCCAGAAAATATATTGTGGATATGTAAAAACATGTATGACTAGTGAGCAGTGATCACAGTGTTCTGTTTCTTGATCACGGTGCACTCTAGGTTGTCTTCCCAAGGGCCACCGCTAAAGGCAGTGCACCCTGACCAGGTTTGTTGCAATTTTACCCAACCCTAGAAAAAACCTCGCGGGGCGTTTTTGTAAAAAAAAGACAGTAGCAAAACACTAAAAAAACAGTCGAAAAATCCACTGATAAAAATATCTGTAAGGCATGCTTTTTTCAAGTGTGTATGCCAAAATTCATAGTTGTTAACTAGCAGACCGCTTCACCAGCTACTTCAGACGTGGAGCAGTACTAAAACATTAGTCATTACAAGTAGAGCAGGTATTGAACTTTCGAGGAATCTGCCTGCTATCTTTCACTTTCATAACCTTATGATGATTCCGCTGCACGTATCAACATTTCACTGACAATTCACCACAAGGGCAAGCAGCTAAATCTAATCATTAGATACTTTGCTAGGAAATCGATTTTGCGTTAATTACGTGTTTTCAGTCCTTCAATTAGAAATAAGGTTAATTACGCATTTCCAATCCTTATTCATATAGAAACGTTCTATTATATTAAAATACATATTGTAAGTTGTATTGATGTAATCTACAGTACATTTTATATCTGGTCTGAAAGATCAAAAACTAAAACAGTGGCTAAGTGTGGAAATGAAGGGGCACCATTGCTGGTCAGTGGGCACCAGTGAGCCTAATCCGCCACAAAATTTGTGTAAGACATTAGCTACGGAACTTAGCAATGCTAAAAATAGTAAAAAGTTCCTTGATTTTTTGTGGCTGACTCAACGATTCGACGAAAATTGTTCACTGCCGAATTGTTTCTCGTAAATTAGTGTTTACAAATTGTAATTTGTTTGAAAGACGAGAGTGTTTCTACTTTTAAAGATAAATTCCTTATTCCATTTAAGTAGCATCACGTTTTGAGTCTAATGCCAACTTAGGTTTTGCATTATTAGCCCCTTGAAGCAATTGTTTAAATATTGTTCAAGAACCGTGTGACTGTGTTTAGATGAGAAGTGGCGAAGTCTTCGTGAGCACAACGAGAGCCGCGAGAAACATGGCGTATCAGGAAATGACTCCAGAAGTGGGAAAAATCGACGTTGTGGCCGAACTGGTCGGTCAGGATATCATGGGCAAACCACTCAGTGCTCCACTGACGTCATACAAAGTGAGAAACTACCTGTATGAGCTAATGCGGTTAACGGTGCAAGATAGACCATGTTGAATGCAGAAAATGGTGCCGAGTGCATTGTCACGTGGACATAATTGCTTCAAGACAAGTTCCTTCGTTCTGAAAACCGTACAACGAAGTGCTTCTCCAGTTTCCAGCACGGAAATGTTTAGAATCTACTTTATACGATTAAGCGTTTTACGACAGGTTATATACACTTTGCCAATGCTCACCATCAAAGAAGACAAAGGAACTGGCGTCGTAACCAGCGTTCCTTCCGACTCACCTGACGACTACGCAGCTTTGTGCGATCTGAAGAAGAAGCCGCTTCTTCGCAGTAAATTCGGAATCTCTGATGAAATGGTGTTGCCTTTTGATCCGGTACGTTTGCTTCGAAACAACCTGTTCTTGTTACTTTGCCGAAAGACGACGCTGGCATAAAAAAACGATTTGTTGTAAAGGTAGCGATGTAGTCAAGTTGGCTGGACACGACATTCCGCAATGGCATGCGCACTGCTTATTAGATTAGTGCCGCCGGATTTTGGCAAACACTGCAGAAAATGACGTTCGATTTGTCTCGTAACTTTTACACTTCTCCTTTGCGATGTGTTTTGGATGTTTTTCTGGTTTCGGAAGGTTCTGTGTTAAAACAATATCACGTAGTCGAGGTGTTGGGCATTTGAAGTAAGTTTTGTTGATTGCTGCCTGGACTTCTATAACTGCCAGCATTTAGAAATCCAGCCTGGAAATGCTTACTTCACGAATGTAGACCGAACGTAGTTTTAGGTTGTATAAGGGCAGCTCGCTAAACTGTTATTGCAATTTGAACATAGATTCCAATCATTGATATTCCCGAATTTGGATCACTTGCTGCAGTCGCCGCTTGCGAGCGGCTCAAAATCCAGAGTCAGAACGACCGTGATAAGTTGGCAGAAGCGAAAGACCTCGTCTACCTGCGTGGGTTTTATGAAGGCATGATGTTGGTAAGTGGTGCTAACTGAGGAAAGTACCTGCTCGTTTTGTTTTAAGTTTCTTTCGTGATGTGGCTGCAAAGCATTTTCTATCTTGTAGACGTGCACAATAAATAAACTGCACATAAAGGCCATGCTCTGGAGCACGCAAAATTCATTTCTCGCTCCGATCACCATCGTTGTTCAGGTTTTTGCGATCTAACCGCTGAGCTGAGCACACGCAACGTCAAGGAAATTTTTTTTCGTGTCAGGTTGATGGTTACAAGGGTCGACGCGTTCAAGACGTAAAGAAACCGATCCAGCAACGTATGGTTGCTGAAGGCGGCGCGGTCTTGTACATGGAACCGGAGAAGAAGGTTATGTCGCGTTCTGGCGACGAGTGTGTTGTGGCACTTTGTGATCAATGGTGCGTTTATACACTTGTGCAATATTTCATAGCTGTACATTTTACTGTATTTGCTCGAAGCGGGATTCTCTCGTTTGAAGTATTTCAACAATTTTTTTCTTTGTCTTTTCACTCTCTCGAAATTAGATAAGAAGCAACGAGACTGGTTGATCCAAGGCATAATATTTATAACTTTCGCGCAGAAACCTTTCATATCCGATTGCCATGATTATAAAACACTTTTACAAAATAACGAAATCTATTTTTTATATCGAATTGCCATATCGCACAAAAAATGTAATGATCGCCTTCTTGGTAGAGATTAACTAGAATATGAATATGATTGGAATTTCACCAATTATTTCAGATAATTGATTTCAACTGTCGTTTAGATATTTTATTTAATTGTTTTGATTAGATTATCTATTTCGGATGTTAACTGGTTAAATTGAAAGTATTTCCCAGTTTGTGGAATTTAAGGTCCAAACTGCACTTTCTGTTGTCAAACAACTCTCAATTACTAACATGTGTTAGAAAATGCAAATGTTGCTAAATCAGTTGCTGAAGTTTATACTAAAAAATCAAACGCTTTCGACAAAACAGAAGTAAATGCTAAATCATTGAAAGTGTGTTTGCATGTGCCTGTGACTTTCTGCCGGAAAGAAAAGAAAGACTTAAACCGCAGTTTGCTAGAATTTTTTAAAAATAATGATTGCTACAAAACTTAGACCCTAATTTGAATGTTACGAGAAAAAGGTTTGATGGGGTGGGTTTTTTTCGCAGAGCTTAGGACAATTTATTTTTTTTCCAGAAATTACTAATTTTTGTGAGCTTTATTTAGAAATTTCCTATATAATAAAATTCCACAGTTATGTTTGAGTGCATCTTAAGAAGAAAAAGAACAGGGCAAGAGCTCCACCTATACCAAGCAGCACATCTTACATGAAAGAGAAACGCCTGTGTCTTGTAAATTGTCGGGTTGATTTACAAGTTTTTGAAAAGCCGCTTGCACTATCTAATGAACAAATCTTGTGAGATACAGCGACAAGAAGTTAGTTATGAGAATATCACTTACAGACTTGGTATTTGATGATGAAGTGTTGCCAAAAATATTTTGTATCAACAGATTGGCGAGTTTGGTAAAAATATTTGTAGACAAAAACCAGATGTGCTGTCCTTAGTGAAAGTTGATAAACGAAATGTGGTATGCTTTTCGATTTATTTCATGCATTAGTTCAGGGGTGGGGAACCTGCGACCACCCGGGCCAAATGCGGCCCGCGTGAACATTTGATATGGCCCGCATCATAATTTTCGTTACCCAATTTAGAGTGCAAGATCGCGTCAAAACGAAGCTCCATGATAAGCAGGTACTTAAACAGTAAGCCAGAAGCCTCTATCCCCTTAAGATAGTATGTCATAAGAAACCTCTATCCCTCGTAGCAAGATGAAGGTAGAATTTTAGGATAAAATAAATTGTTATTTTCGGCCCGCTAGCGATAATCCACAATTTATGCGGCCCGTGGTAGTAAATAGATCCCCCACCCCTGCATTGGTTATTGGTATATCATGTCAACTGCCTTGACCAACAAATAGCGCTTGTCTGATACAAGAAATATATAATTGGTGTAGTTGGCCCATGCATGTTTACTACTCAAACTTTCTTGAGTTTGAATGATTTGCAAACGTATTTTTTCCGAACGACGAACACGCTAGTCCTTTGCTGTTGCATTTTTAGCGAATGCGCGCATTGTTTTGGCTCCAGCACTATTCTTTGCTGTGAGCTCTCGTCTGATTGCTACTCGCAATTAGCCTGATTTGGTATTTGCTTCAAACCTGTTGTTACTGTAGGTAGCGTGTGAACTGGTTTACTTGACAATCACTATATTTTGAACCTTGTGAAAGCACCTGCACTGCTGCAAATCTCTAACTCTGTTAAGTCGTTGTTCTGAATTACAGCATTTTTGTAATCAGTTCCTGGTTTGCTGGTTCTTAGGCTTGTACGTGATAAAGCCTATAACAGAAAAAAAGGTTGTGCTCATTATTTTAGGTATCTTGATTATGGAGAGGAAAACTGGCGGGAAAAAGCAACCCTAGCACTGGAACAACTCAACACGTATGGAGAAGACACCAGACGAAACTTTGTAGCTACTTTGGATTGGCTGAAGGAGCACGCTTGCTCCAGGACCTACGGATTAGGTGATTAGCGTTTGATTGCGCATGTTTTCCAGAGTACATAACTGATAAAAGCATCCTAGAAATTCGTCTTTTTGTGCATCACTGAACTTCACATTTGTGTCATTAAAATTTCTGTTGCCACTGTCCGATTTATCTCAAAAGACTGCTCTTTGCATATGATAACCTACCCCCGATTGTAAACGAACAATGGACGAGCTTCCTCATCTGCAGCAGCTGCTGCCCAAGTAAAATCCCAGTCACCCACCAGCTCTGTCACCTGATTATGTTGATTCGGTTGTCAGAAAACTTCAGAGGTTATGTTTCCTGGCAGCTTGCACCCGACCTCGTCGTCTTTAGCTCCACCCACACCAACATGATTGAACCGGGTGGCGTGAAAGGTTCGCGAGGGGGGCGCAAGTAGAGCAACATCATATTGTTGAAAAGCAGGATAATGGAAAATAAAGTGTTGTTCTTTGTTTTGTGTTTGATTTTGAGGTTAGGTGAGGCGCGAGTACCCCCGGCTAACGCCAAGGGGGGCGCGACTGAAAAAGCTTAAAGAACCTCTGGTCTAAATAGACCACCATTGTTACTGTTTCTGGCAGGCACTCGACTTCCGTGGGATGAGCAGTGGCTGATCGAGTCATTGTCCGATTCGACAATCTACATGGCCTTCTACACAGTTTCGCATCTTCTGCAGGAAGGAGTGTTTGACGGCAGTGAAAGTAATAAGCTGGGAATCAGGTGCGGCATGAAGTGGTGTTCAGTGACTCTTGTTCGGTTGGCGTGGTGCGGACGTTACATAAAGTAGCAAGTGCCATATGAGCGGTATCTCAAGCTGTCCAAAATTGAAGCTCGTCCGGAGCAGTTTCTGTTCGGTCTCGCAACAAACAAGCCGCCTTTTCAGGATTCAGATCGCAAGTTCAGAACCCATCTCAAATAATTTTAACATCGACTAAAAATCAAGCTGTTCCAGAGCACATTTGAAGTTTCTTTATTTGGTCCCACGCAAATAGCGCCAGCTGCTAAAACTGCTAAAGTACACTACCGATTGCTTCCACGGGACCATGACCACCAAGCTTCTTTTTTAGTATTTATCGCATCAAAGGGTCTTTCGTTGTAAGCACCAGCCGATAAACAGTGTACTAAATAAAAAATTAAGCCTAATGTTTTCATCAACGAATGGCAGTTTCCCATTGTGCAGATGCATGCATTGCAGGGCTGAACAAATGACCAGGGAGGTCTGGGATTACGTCTTTTTCAACGGAGCCTCATTTCCCAAGACGGACATTCCAAAAGAACATTTGGACAAGCTCCGCAATGAATTTCGTTTCTGGTATCCTCTCGACTTGCGGACATCAGGTAATGACATATTTCTTGCAAAGAATGCAATAAAAATGTCCGATCCCAGTGTCGAACATGTAAGTTAGGTACTGCCGCGTCTTCATCGATGCCCGCCCAGCCGTGTGGGGTGTAGGGATTAATCTGGTTGGCTCTAGGCACGGTGCCCCAAGAGACACCACCGCGCATGAGATCCGATGGTGATGATGTATAGGGAACAAGCTGAACAATAAGGTAAAATGTTGTAAAACCGGCTCTTTCCCGTAATTTCTTTGCTGTGAAATCAGCATATATAAATATTTAATAAAACCAAAATTACATCAAGCAACTGAACACTGATGCAATGAGTTACGCGTGGGCTGGTGATCATCCGAAAGTGAGGAATTTATAAAACGCTGTTGTGATGAATTCAGGCAAGTTAATGGTGCTTTGAGAAGGTTTGAGCGAAATTGCGCCCACTTTTCGAGACATATGACAAGATCGAAATCTGACCATGAGTGTGAGCCTGTCGTTCACTGGCGCGGTATCTTTGTTCGCCAGTTTCCGCTCTTGTTCCAACGAAGTCTTGATGATGTATTCGCAACAAGTGCTGTTTTCACGAAAAGTAAAAGAGAATAATGCAACCTGGACGTCTAGTACAGTGGTTGTCAACCTTTTATACTGGTACACCCTTTTGAACTTGTTAGAAAACCTGTACACCCTTGCCATTGCACTAAAATTTAGTGTTGTTAAAGTGTAAAATGTAA
>JGI24158J21664_10003557_pt1 | contig 19617 bp, 11 predicted proteins | sample Ectturendosymbi3_FD_21664 | JGI IMG/M metagenome (IMG submission 21664) | reverse complement strand
TCTTTCATCCCCTCCATGTTGAGGATATGCGCAAGACAAATAGTAATACATAATTAAATTGATTTTATAATTAATGCCAACCATCACATCATGATTTAAATTCACTGAAAACAAACGGTTTGTCCGTCTCAAGTTAAAAATATCTCGCAAAGGCATTTGATACTTTGGTCAAAACAATTTACATGCGTTTGTGCGCCACTGAGCATCTCCATCCAACGTTTTTAGCCATTTACTTCAGAACCTGTTATTAAAATGTCTTCATTTTCTTCCCAATACAGTACTGAATTTGATAATAAGTGAAAGTAGTTATAGCTGGAGCGCACTTTCAGTGTTTGGTATCCCTTTGTATTCATGGGAAGGGGGAAATGGGCATTTGCTACCACCTGGAAATTGGGTCGAAGAACCAAAAATTTCTAGAACACCTAAAGTCAGCAGCTTAACTAACTTAATTCTTGCAATGACAGTTTCATTTGCCGGTAGGACACTCACACTGCACAAGAGCCGGATTCACTGTTCGGGCATCATGCAGTGATGAGTGATGAGCTTGCAGTTCGCTAAATTCACTACATTGCCTGCAGAAGCAATTGCCAAATTTGGGGGAGGATAGTTTTAAAATTAACCTTTATGGCGTAACAATAACATGGCAACAAAGGTTCACTTAAGTTGCGGCAGCAGGCGTTTTGCTGCATGTGACTGTTGAACGCAGACATCTGTGGCAGGTAATGCAGCGGGGCAGCGACTGCTGATAGCAATAAGTCGCCGTGTGAAAAGAAACATACGATGTAAAAACTGAAAAGAAATATTGCTGCCAACGAGTTTTATATGGTGTGAAAAGAAACACTGCTGCCAAAGAAGCGCATTTTTGGGACTGTTGCAGTAACGTGGGTCATTTTCTTTGTGGTGTAGCAAGGGTAAAGCGTTGCATTTGTATCGTCAGCAGCCTGAAATGGACAACCAAAATGTCGACTTTGCTTACCCTGGAAAATTTTTGCGGACGCCCATGTGTGTGTTATTTGTGTATTTGTGTTTACAACCTAGCATCTGCTTCTTACTTCGCTCTATAACCTTTTTTTGTGTCATTCGAGTACCCTTTGTTCCAGCCTATCGGTTAGCGTGTCATTGAATGTGCGATTCACCACGAACAGGGTATGCTCGAAGACTTACAATCATATATATGTGGCACGAACAAACGAAGACTTAAAACCATATATATGTAACGTTTGTGAGTTTTTAGGAACTGATTATTGCATGCCCACACTATGGCTAACGGGCCCCCTTCAGAAATCCCCCCTCCCTGGCTCAAACCTCTGGTTGCGCCACTGACTGTGGGGCGGCACTTTTCGACTCGCCCCGGGGCGGCACTTCCCCATGTTGGAGCCCTGCCCACGTGTGTGGATATCGTTCCACCAAACTGGAGAGTGAAGAAGCTCCCTTTGCGGCGTTGGGATGAACTTTTTACGATACGCATGACCGACTACTCTATTTGCAGTAGCATACTGCATTCTCCGAAATGGAGAAGTTGGTCATGCGAATGACACTTCGCTGTATTTCGGATTAAAGAGGTCCATCGCGCTTTGTTATGTATTAATAAATGAAGCATTTAGTTTCTTTGAAACTGTAACGTAAAAATCTGATGCTGAAGAATGCAACAATCTAATGTTAACGAGACTGGCCCCAGTGGCAACACTGCTGACAAGTCTTGTTTGGTAAAATGAAGTCATTTGTGGGTTCGTTAAAGACCATGGCAATACTTCTGTGAAAATAATTATCCTGCTTTGAAAATTTTCAGATAGCCTATTGTGAAAATTTTCGGAATATACCTGGCTATGGCTGCCAGCGACGTGCATTTTTTGTGACTGCTGTTGTAACATGGGGCAGTTTCTTTGTGGTATAGTCGTGTAGTAAGGGTAAAGGATTTCGTGAACGTACATCTGCATTGCATTGTCATCAACCTGAGAAGATTAGCAAAATGTTGACGTTGCCCCCGGTGGAAAAATTTCTGCGGACGCCCATAACTGCCATGCACCCTGTAGCAGAATGAAGAATGAGATGAAAATGCAAACATCGAGTCAATGTAGATAATACAGCTAGGTAGTCAGGAACCCGCTCTGGTGGAATACTCATTTAGATTGCGGATCTGATGGTAAGCCCAATTTAAAGAATGATTATAGATTAATGGGCTTAACAATTTAACAAATTCAGCGTTCTCTTCCATGTACTTCGTAAAAAGTTTGGCAAATGCTGTTTACGCCTTGCTTCAACACAGTTCCTACTTCACGACTCGTAAAACCCCGGCAGCTACTGCTGTATAGTAACCCGAACAAAGTTTTCTTTGTACTTTGCTGCGCTGATTTTTAACCTCGACGATTTTTCCCCAAAAAATATTATCGAAAAACCTACAGAATTACTTATAAAATCAATTCATACCAACTCCTTTGCGCAGAAAATTGCATTTTTTAATACAGCATTCATGTCAGTTGAAATTTATATACCAAGTAAGAATGTACGCTAAACAAATTATTTTGTGCTCAATTGTTATCGCGAATGCGAAACACTGCGGCACGAATTTTTCAATTGAAACTCAAAATATGTGGCAGTGAAAACAACGAACATTGTATGAACATCTTTTGTTCTTGTATTTAGATTTGACACAAAGCAGCTGATTGGCTACTGACAACGTAACCAACATCTTTCTGCTCTTCAATTTTTATGAAGCAAATTTCATTCGGCTTTCTTGTGAAGTACCATGTCATAGATTCAAAAGTTACGGGAGTGTAATCTGTTACCAGAAAACGATTACACAAGTAAACCACTTACGGTCTGGTAATACAACGCTAGTTGTATTTTCTCTTGAGCACTGCACCGTACGAGCGAGAATGTGAATTCGCCATCGCACAAAACGGTCCGTGAGTCCTGCGCTGCACTGCATCTGGCACCTGCGCAGTATGACAGCGCAGTTAATAGGGTCATCTGCGATTGTCGCCTCTCTAAGACCGAACGAATGACCACTCCACTTGGCTGTTATAACAACACAAATCAAGAAAGTAACTTTTGTAGCCATCCAGTCAACTCTATGATCTGCACATAATCCTGTGATTGCAAATAGAGCTTGTTTCATTGGTTATGTTTTGCAGTGGGCTTTTCGCTGTTGCGACTCTTGCTAGAATAAACACTTCTGGAACGAAGCAAAGCGAACGTTACTTTCCAAACAAAAATACAAACGGCTTCATCCGCACAAGTTTGCCGATTTTCGCATAACAATTGTTGCAGTTTTCTGCGCCTCAGGGTACGCTTTCGCAATTAAAAATACCCAGTTTCCGGAAAGAATTTCAACCTAAAATGATGGAAACTCAGTAGCACTTCCCTAATACGCCATCAAACAAGCAAAAATTTGCTAAACGGTCAGACACTTCCAATAACGTGACACACGGGAGTAAAATAAACACATAACTCTTTCTAGAGTAAACGGCGCAGAAGAACTACGGTTGCACTCAGTGGTGCACTCCCATGTGGTTTCCTGTAACTGCAACAAAAAGCATATGCTTTCTGAACGTTTTTCATGCAAAACCGCCGAATCGATCAACTACCTGATGTACTACCTACTTTGCTACAACTGCCTTTCTCAATCACAATTTCGTCGAACACTTTTCTCAAGTTTTCGTTACTCGCGCAATGAAATGCAATTAGCTGGTTGTAGATAGCCTGTTACGCTGAGGAATCGTTAGGATCAGTGATGGGATTCGACCAGTATGCAAGCACCTGTTATTGGAATTACTTTAATCCCGAGAACCGGTGTTGGCTTACGTCAGGGGTTCTCAGTTTTTCTATTTTATCTGTTTTTATCAACCTGCTCTGTGCAGACAGTGTGTGTTTGTACGATGGGCTTCGTGTATGCTTGCAAAGTCAATTCAATTTTCCCATGAAAACCTTTTACTTATAACTTATTTTGGCAAACCTCTCATAGATCTGTTACTAACTTTTAATAGTGAAAAACAAGAGTAAAATTTGGGAAAAATAACTAAAAACACCTAATTTCCCTTGCCATACTGTACTAGTTGCCACACAAAGATTAATCTTTGCACTTATATCGGGCCAGACAGAATGGTTTGCCTCTGGAGACTGATAATGAGAGAACCTGATCTTAGTGAGTCCTGCAGTGAGAGAACCTGTTCTTAAAGAATTGAATCCCACCACTGATTAAGACCTGTCTAATTCTGTAGTATGTATATTTGGATACACAGCAGATCGGTGAACGATCTTCTGGCAACTTAATTGCACGTCGATCAAAATAACAGCATGTAACTGTTTCCGTTCACAGGCCAGTCACGACAAACATTTATGACGCGTTGCTAAGTGTTTTCTTCATTGCTTGCTTCTTGTCTGAGCTAGCGTCAAACGGCCGCGATTTTATAAATAGCAATCTGGATTCAGTTCTGATCAATGACAACTAAGTAGTCATTTTACTCGTTACTCATTACGCTGAGCAAAACAAAATCCTGGACCGAGAAACATGCCTTGGCGCAGATGCAAATCAACAAGAAAAATCCAAATTACAGCATTAGATGAACAAGAGCTAGCTTCACGAATACAATACTCTTCCTAAGAACAGACAACATTTTGGAAGGTGTGAAATTGACATGTTTTGATCTGAATGACACCTGGATGAATAAACCAGTCATCACACACTAGAAAGCAGTTTTTTTCTTTTTTGCAGCCCGGCGTGAAGCACAGGCCCACGTCCTGTTCGTTGCCGACATTTACAGCTGTTTTGTACACAGGGACGGTGGTTGCATGTTTTTTGAAAAACTTCTCGCGATCAATACAATTTTCCTGAACCGATGGATTAACTTTAAAATGAACTCCTGCACATTTTGAGTGAAACGAAATTTGACATTAGCTTCTTCTTGTTGTAGTTCCTCCAGTTACCTTTTCGTCAAACGGGAAGTGAAAGTTTATGCCTTGCGAGTGGTTGGTTTTCGCTATCGGCTGAAATCGAACACTGGCAGGGCGATCTTCTTTCACCGCAAGTAGCAAAACTCCACCATCAAATTACCCGCATGGGGTATAAGGATATGAATGCGCTGTAATGTTGCTCAACTTTATGTTTGTTGGAGTCGTGCAATACAAATTATCAGTGCATCTATAAAAGACTTCGAAACATTTGATCTTAACAAATTTCGTTGAAAAGGAAATAACTTGAATGAAACGTGCGACACCAGCAAATGCATTTCCTTCACCAATGAGTTCGGAGAACAACAAGAAGTAGTAGCTTAATCAATGATATCTGTTATTAACAGACATAAAGAACATTCTTTTCAATTAACAACTCAAAGCACCTGACGTTGTCGCAACTCTCATACGCGATTTTATACGGCTTTCGTCGGTTGTGTACACAGTGCATGCCAATGTAAAGTTTGTTTAAATTCACAATTTGTCACTTGCACGGACGCCGCGCAGCCACCATAGCTTCTCGAAGAGAAACCAACGTCTTCGTTTAAAAAGTTTTATATGCTTGGAAGATAGAAACTCATGCCTTGAGCATTTACATGTTTTTTTTCGCTCCACTGCACATGAGCTTCGTTGAAAAGATGTTTATTCAGAAAATTAGGCTGCATTTTTACTCCTGAAAACAAGAATGACTACTTATTCAACTTCAAGCGATTGCAAAAAGTCCTAGTATTTTCTGCAACATAACGATTTAATTTGTTGATTCCAACGCAAGTTGTGCAAGGGACTCGGTGTATTTGGTGAGCTAAATAATTCAGAATTAATTTTGAATGACTTTCACTGCAAACAGTTCATTGCAGGATGAATTTTGCAATGATCTTTTTTTGCTCAGTCATAAAAATACCGGAGAACTTTCAGCTAATGTTGTTTAGCGCAACTTCTTAGGGGTGAACTGGAAAAGCGGTAATTTTCCCTTAACACTCTAGAGTAATTTTTGAGAATGATTTTTTTGATCCAATCAGTAATCTACAGAAATTCTTAAAAAGTTCTCTTAAAACATTGTGGAGGCATCAAGCACATTTAGTGCCTATGCTCATGTTTTGCAGCTAGTACTTACCGATTTGTGCGTTATACTATTGTGAAATAACGTATATTCTTTAAATTTTGATGATTTGTATCTCGCAGAGAAGACAATCAACAACAACCCACGTTTGCATTAAGAAAACTAGCTGATTATATCAGAATAGGGAATGAGCATCACTACAAATCTGGCGAACCTAATCCTAGCGAGGTAAATTCCTCCGATGCTTACATGTAACTTTAGAAATTCTGTAACTAGAACTTCCTCCGATGCTTACATGTAACGAGAAAATTCAAAGAAGTCGGCCACCAAGTGTTAAAAATGAATACGGTGCTTATAGCCACTTGGTGTTTTTTTCGCAAGCCAAAAGCTGCATATGCTGCGTTTATAAGTCAATTTCCTTAAGTCACTGTAGTGTTTTATATGATTTTGTTGCGGCAAGAAGTTTTGCACGCTGATTATTCTCCAAATACCTCAAGGAGCCTTTCAGGTAATTTTGCAGAAACACTTGTTCGTGCTTGTGCTGCTAAGTTTCTCCGGATAGATTCAAAAATTAAGAAAACAAATGTCGAAACAACTATGAAATCAAAGGTTTCTAGACGCTTTATGGCAAGTGCTACATTAAACAAAAGAAGAAAATATTCAAAGCAAGCTGAGCATTCGTTTCCTTCAGCGCAGCTTTCATCACAACCTTACAGCTAAGAAGGATCAAGCAACACTTAAACATAAGCTTTTATTGTTGATTATGCAAATTGGTATTGGGTGCTCAATTAGGGTGAAAATACGTCTCGGGTTTTAAGATCGTGTCTCGGGGTCCCATTTTGATGCTTGACTGAACTGGGTGCAGACAAAGGTGAAAGGTAATGGCTGCAAAAGGAACGATCGAAATCCACCTTGAAAATTCCTGTTTTCACTTCATGGATTACCAAATGAACTTTTTTTGCTTTTCACCTTATTTGTTTTAGTTTTGAAAAAATATATTCACCATAAGGTTGGCATGCTTAGTAGCTACGAGACTCAGCGAAAACAGCTTGCTTAAGTCAAAATCTTTTTGACTACTCACCTGCAGTATCTACTCAATATATGCTATTTTCTGTGCAGCTTACGGGATGATAACACGCCTTCATTCGCTTACTGTGCAATTAATGATTAGCTGTAATATTTGCTTCAAAGATGTATTGAAAAGAGTGTAGTTTGTCCATAACAGTGTTAAAGCAAACATGCAGATGTTTTCATGCAAAACCTTCAGCATAAACGCAGTTGCACAAGATAGCATGGTTAGATTGACGGTCAACTGCCCCAGTTTTGTCTAACAAAACTTGCTGTTCAGCAATTGTTCGAATGTTTCTGCCCGTTGGCTGGTATGTCTTGCCTCATGACTCAGTTACTGCTTTACCAGCAAGGGCGTAACGAGGTTGGATGGCGCCCGAGGCAAGAAGTAAGTTTGGCGCCCCCGTATTTGAACCTGAGGTCTTTTGGAAGCAAATGTAATGTGTTGAAGGAAGTACTTGTGACATTGTTGCGACTTTTCGGGAGCCCCACAGTGATTTGGCGCCCCCATGGTGATTTGGCGCCCGGAGAATTGTGCTCCCCCTTGCCCCCCTCGTTACGTCCTTGTTTACCAGTACTGTACTAAAAATATAGATTAATGTTAATGATGTTTTGAAATGTCATTGCTCCTGTCTGGTTCTACTTAGGATTAAGCTTCTTTTATGAGATGCTGCTTGATAAAGAGAAAACTTACCTGGAACATACGCAAGCAACGCAACCGTATACAGAAAAAATGTGTGGTTGGGTAGAACTTAAATTGATTTTATCTACTCGATTGGTTTATTAATATGCAAAAGTCTTACAACAGTTACAAGCATGGGCGTAGGAAGGATTTTTTCCAGAGGGGGGCACTTGGGTATTTTTCTAGAGGGGGTCAAATGGTGAAATTTGTTTTTTACCACTCGAAACCACGAAAACAACCTTTCTTTGCTGAAATTTTCAAAATCCAGGGGTGCCTTCCTTTCCCCCTCTTCCGACGCCCATGGTTATAAGATCTGATTTCGCTTGCAAAAAAACGACAAGGTCTTAAATCTGCTTAGAACTTTGCTATGGCAGTCTTTGGTCCAGAACAGTTAATGGCAAATAATTGTTTTGTATTAGTTAACTAAAGACGTAATGTACTTTCAGAAGAAAGAATTTCCTTCGCACTTGCATTGTGATCGCATACTCCAAGGTTTCTCTGTAATAAACTGTGTATGTTTTAATAATAAACTGCAGTGATGGACTTGCACTTCAAACCTTCCAAATTGATGCGAATAAAAGCTGTACAGATGCAGTGTTACAACGTTAATGTTTCTAATAAGCTTAGCAACAAAACCATTGATGCAAGAGTTTCTTTTTTTGTAGTAGTTACGCTTGTTGGTAAATTCGACAAAAAAAATCTACGTCAGTAGTTTCTTCCATGCTATTCTAGAATAACTACAGAGACGCAAAGGTTTTGTGATTAATGTCTACTAAATAAATTTACAAAGAGTTGGGATAAAGACTTGGCAAAAACTTAAATTTTCGTGAAAACAAGCACAAGTTCCATGCCCAAAGATGCACCAAAGCAGTGTCTGTTGAAGCTGACAGATTAAGAAGGAAGGAAACGAATAGCCAAAATTTGAATTATTCGATTTGCATGCTTTCTGAAATTTTGCAACTCCATCTTCAGTCATAGCTGTTTCTTCAGGGAGGTAATTGTTTGAAAAAGTGCATTTTTTATATTTTATCAAGTGTGAACAAGTTCTGCAGTGTCTTTTTTCAACTTGGTTTTGAAGTTTAAAATATTTAAACCGAGGTGGGGTAGCGAAGTGAAGCAGTTGCTTTGTGGAGAGCCAGCAAATAATCCTCACGCCCTGATGCTACCCAAAGCGCTTTGTTGAGTTTTTCCTACCAAATAATTTCGTTTAGTATGTAAAGAATTCCTCTCACAGAACCTTACCAATACCCATATGATGCTTGAGTACGACGGAAAAAGAGCGGAAAAATCACACTTTTTAAAAAAGTGCGTCCCCCTTTTTCTCTTTCTTCACAATGCAATTCTGGTTGTGTGCTATAAAGTGCGGTTTTCTTCTGCAAAAATCGAGTAAGGTTTATTGATAAGAAAATAAACTGAAAAATACTGACAACGATTATTTTATTTATTTATTTATTTTATGTATTTGCCGCAGACTCATTGTCCATATCACAAGGACATTCGAATAACACATGAGCGCAAAAAATGGTTAGACATAGCTCATTACAGAGTGTTAGCACACAATCAACACTGAGAGGAGCAAAACACTTTAAACAGCGCCCCAACTATAACCTCTCACTCATCGTCATTCAGGGATCCGGCAGTGGGAGAGAAATGAAGACATACTAACCACAAATTTTGAGGTAAACTACTACCAGAAAAAAAAATAAATCGGATGTGGTGCTCAGCGGCACACAGAGGCATGTAAATTGTTTGGTCAAGGTTTTAAATGTTTTGCGAGACATTACTGTAAGTATGAGGCTGACAGCCATTTGTTTTCACTGAATTTGAAGCAAGATGTGGCAGCTGGTGCTTTACTATAGTTATTTATATTCACTTTTGACATATTTGGCTTGCACGCAATTATATATTTTCAGACGAGATTTCAAAGTATTTTAAGAACAGCCAGATTGTTTGACGTGCGTTACTATAACTCGTCAGCGATACCGGAACAACTAAGTTCGGTTTAGAAGCAGCATCCTTGGACGTGATGTGGGTTAGTGAAAGCATTACGTCATCTTCTACATAAATATAGCTGAGCGTGCTAAAGCTCACAACTAGTGCTACATTAACCATAGAGTGAATGACCGTGTACAAGATAATGGCCCAAAATAACCTTTCTTCTTAGACTTTCTTCTTAGACTAGGAGGTAGGTTAAGCAAGCGGATTGCTCTACTGTTGTGCTTTATTGTGTAATATTAGCGTGGCAACAAACCTTCAAAACTTCACTTGAAGTTACGGTGATAGGCTTAATGTGTGAATAATAATCGTAATACCTGGATAGGATACTGTTGCCAACCAAGCGCATTTTTGTGATTGTTACCTTAAATGGGGCATTTTCTTTATCGTGTGGAAAGGGTAAAGTGTTTTGTAATGGTCCATTTGCATTACATCGTCAGCAACCTGAAAAGGATACCGTATTTATTCGATTGCAAGCCGCGGCTTATAATGATTTTTTCATCATTTCGTGTGGCTTGTAATCAAGGGCGGCTTACATTTTTTGTTTCTTTTACCTTATCGCAAGGTATAGATGACGCTCAGGCTTTCCTTGGCTACGTTGTGTCGACCAAACTCTCTTTTCTCATTCTATTCTCTTCACCATCACATGCACATCCGTCACAGGAGGGATTATGATGAACAGAAGGCAGTTGTAGTGGTGTAAGCATGATTATCAGGGTTGCCAATTAAACGCGATAACTTGGTAGTACGCGAAAGAATCTCAGAGGCTTAGGTAACCTATGTTCAAGTACGGATTACAATCAAGGGCGGCTTACAATCAAGGGCGGCTTACAATCGAGGACGGCCAACAATCTAATAAATACGGTATACAAAATGTGGACTTTGCCCCCATCTGGAAAAATTTCTGCGGACGCCCATATGCACTGAGCAGGCTTTCCAAGTGAAGTATTGCACATACTCAAATAGCAAACGCACCCTTGGCCATAGTCATAGCAAGCGGACTCTAAAGTTTAGATTTGGAAACTTTTTTTACCTTCTAAATCTTCCCGCACTCCGTTTGACGATACACCGACCTATAGCAACACCTATCGTAAGTATTTGAGAATATCATCAGGTAAACGAAGACTGCTAACCGAACGGCAATACGAACGAATTGATTCTCGCCCGTTGAGGTTTGTGGTGACCAACACGAATGCTCGCTTGTTCAGGCGAGTGCAATTACCTAGACTCCAGGCACCCTACCTATAGTGCTACATTAATCGGTAATATTATTACGTTATTAGATATTACGTACAATTATAATGCCCATTGCATTTTCTAAGTTACCGACCTTACTTGTGATCCACTATCGCAAGTGAACTCGTTGATCATTATCAGACATGTTCCTAACATGAAACAAACTTTTTCTCCAAGTGTTCAGTGGCTTTATCTTTATAGGAGTTTGCCTAATACAGTAATTGAGCTCAGAAAATACGCATAAATGTGTAGTGCTTGCTCCACATCATGTAGAGTAACTCTCCCAACGCAATAATGACTTGAGAGCAACTTTCTGCTGTAGCTTGACCCATATGCTTTGCCGGCCAGGCAAAGCATACGTCAGATACAGTGATACTGATGTTCTTGCCGGGCTAAATTTCGCTAAAATAAGCAATGGAGTTTCGACACGTGGACTTGGATGTCAGGTCAAGTGTCGTTTTCATGATTTCTGTTATACGTTCTTAATTGAAGAGTTTGAAAACTATTTTATCTATTTCATGGGTTTCACTCTTCCCAATTTTCTCTTACAAGAAGTGAAAAAGTTAACTTTGCCAATAATAAGGTGCTGTCATGTGGTTGATAGCAGTTCGGTAAATATTATGTGGAGAATACTGATACTGTTTCAACAAAACCAGATTTGTTGAAACAGCGTGCTTCAATCATCAGCTGCAAGACTTGCATGTGACCAGATGTTCTGTGCCATAAATACTGACATGTTTTTTATTCAAAAGTTGTGGTTTAAAAGTATATGCTGGACAACCTCGTGTTTTTTCGGTGCCCCGACGTTCGCTGTCTTCAAGAGTGCATCTTGCGCAATGCACTGTACCGCCAAATAAATAAATAAATCTATCTATATAATTATCTGTTTTACTTCGGACTCCGAACTGTTGACACAAACTGTGTTTCTTCTGTGAGACTATAGTTAGCAAAAACTTGCGCAGCTGTGCTTGGGTGAAAGCAGCGATGGCTTGACATGGTTTATTAAAGCATTATAGTTGCTGCTATATAAATAAGTTGATAGTTATGTTTCACAAAGTGTTTGCGTCAGTTATGTGTTTGAACGAATAAGAGCGGTAAACATTTCCAAACACTGGTACCACTGCCACCACTAGCTGCTTCTACAATACACTTAACTGCGAAAAAGAGCTGCATCAACTACAGATAACATTCTTCACGATTCTGCTAATATTTCCAATCATCTTTACTAAAGACAAGTCCATGGTTGAACGACATCAAAATTCGTCACTAGTTACGAAGACACAGCAATTATGCGCTTTTTTGGTGCTCGGCACAAGGCGCTGGTAGGAAAAAATGAACCCAATAAAATTTCAAGCGTGTGATTACGGGAAACACAAATGGAGACTTACTTTATTAAACAACAATTCATGATTTTTTGTATACGTAAATCACTAACAGCTTTACTTTGTAGCAAAGACAATTGCTTTTTCAAGTAAAATTCCTCGCTTTACTCATATATTTAGATAAAGAAGTGCAGTGGTGTTGGAGGCGGGGGTGCAAGAGCACCCCCAAAAGTTTTGATTTGGTGGAAATGCGGGAAAAACCCTGAAATTTCGGGCAGAATCCGTGGAAACCAGGGCAGAATCTGCGAAAAGCATCGCAAAATCCCTGAAAATCTGGGTAAACTTCCTGAAAAATTGCCCCCAACGTGGTGGCGCCCAACGTTTGCCGAATCACATGAAAACCTTACTTTTTGAGAGGTAATCCCAACAACAGTCATCATGAGAAAATATTCTTACAAAAAGTGACCCAAAATTTTTTCGGAAAAGTTTGGGGAAATTCGGGCAAAAATCCTTCGCACCCACAAAAATTTGCCTGCTCGTACACCTAGGCAGAAGTGTACTGCAATCTACAGCACTAAGCTGGGCGAATAAACAAACAAAAGACAGATTCTGTTTGCATAAAATGTGAAAATGCCCGCTCTGTGGGCAAAAGATATATCTGTGAACACCGCATAGTGTCTGATTCATGTTTGTGAAAATTTCCTTTTGATAGATGCTATAACAAAAGACAGACGTGCAAAAAAGCACGACGACCCAATGATATATAACGAAAAACAGACTTGCAAAACGCGATATTTGCCTTTCGGATCCCTTCGCTCTAAGCAACGTGATGTGGCCAGGGGGCAGGGGCGGATTAAGGTTGTGTGGGGCCCTGGCTGAAACTTAGAAAGGGGGCCTTCTAAAACTGTCGTTAATAGAGAAAAAATAAATGAACAAACTGAAGTATTTGTATTATTAAAACAAAAAAGCTTGAGCAAAAAAACGAATGGTCAATTAATATGGACGTCACAATATATACGAAACTCATTGATTGCAAGTCTCTATTTCTTGCTGGAGACTTGAAACCATACTGATAAATGTTCATAAAACGCCGGTGGAATGTTTTGCATTTACAGTGGCACCCCGTCGACAACCACCCCGCTATCACGACCACTTTAACGCGGTCTTCCCTATGCTAATGCATTACCTTTTGTTTCACTAACGCGACCAACCCGGTATCCAGACCGGAACCACAGTCCAGCTGTTACAAAACTGCTAATCGAACACCGCGACCACATATACTATCGGTATCCTTACGCTGAAAAACTGGTAACCTGTCAGCAGCAATTTGCTCAGCTGCATCTGATACAGGGATGCAGGCGTGCGTGCAAGCGCAGTAAGAGCCAATGTGACGTAACAAACTCATCCTGTGAACTCTTCTGGAATTTGTACAGCCGACATCGACTTTTTCCGTTGTGTGATTTTATAATACAGTAACGATAGGCTATGGCAACATGTAAGACGAAGCTAAATAACTTTCATTCAAGGAAAGAATTGTAGAAATGAAGTGAATCGCGATAATACTGTACATGAAACCTTTAGGAATGCAAGTGTGAAGCGACCACCCCAGTCCACTAACACGACCAATTAAGTGCAGTCCAGTGGGTGGTCGTGCTAGCGGAGTTCCACTGTATATATATATGTCCAAATGACATTTTGAGGTAGATATTTAAAAATTATTTTCAGAAAAATCGGCTTTCCATACCAGATTCCCGACGAAAATAACACTAACGTAGCCTTAAAACTAATCTAACAACAATTTAACCCATCCTTACCTACCATAATAGGCCAGCTTGATATGTCCTAAATTGATGTGGTAAAAATAATAATTGTGCTCAAATCATTGCAATTCAGTATTTCATTTTTCTGCTCACAATCAAGGACCAATCAGTAAGACTGTTAGTAAGAACAAGAGCGTACACTCACTTATCAATAACTGTAGTGAAACTCACTTTCACTTATTATTAGGACAACCAATTTTTTACCTAAAAACTTAAAATTTTGACGTTATTGTTTACAAATTTGAGTTTATTTTGATCTATGAATTTTCTGCGTTTGCAACTGCAAAATAATTCAGCCTTAAGTGTTGTGGTTAACTCAGAAGCATATTCATGCACTATACTTCGAAATTAAAAAATAAATTGGTTGTTTAACTTGAAGATGATATATTGATTAGTACATTAATAACTACAGTAGAGTCAAAAACGAGAACATCATAAAGTTGCAACACAATCTACAGAATTGACTGAGCATTTATCAAACCAAGAGACCACGTTTCTTGCCTTACCACGCATATCCTATAAACATAACATTCAATCGTAAAGTAGTGGGCAAAACAAGATTATTACGCCAGAAGTCGCAACAAACCCACTATTATTACAGAATTGCAACTAAACTTGCAAAAGCATGACAATATCTGTTTTTGTAGTTTCAATCAAATATCGATGAAGAAAAAAAACTGTGCTGCAAGATAAGTTTGACCTAACGAAAAATTTTTGCTTTTTTTGACCAAATAACTTTGGATTCGCTCATGGTATGAGCGTGAAATTTGGTTTGTGCACGTTCTTAAACCACAATAAAGCCAGGAAAAATTTGACTTTATTGACTTTTGGTTACCCTACTTACTGCGTATGGTTTTACGTTCATTCATAAGACACAACACTACTAAATTGTTTTTATCTTGGCACTGCACTTAGAATGCAAAATGGCACTCAACAAAATTCTTAACTAAAAGCACATCTCACGACTTACTAAAGTCGAAAATTGATTGAGTCATTGAGTTTAGCGTGAGCAAGCTTAGAGTTACTTGAACGAAATGTAAACAGAACTCAGGCGTGCTTGATACGGTTTAATTCTTGTTATCAGTTAACGTTTTAAGTAACTAGATATCTGCAAACTTTTCTTTTCATTATTGCGTTTATTCTGTTTTAAGTCACTTATCAAGGATTGTACCAAATAATGGCGATTCACATAAAATTCGTATGTACCAAACTGTCCAAAGTTGCATCTTGGAAGTAAACAATACCAGAATTGGTATTAAGCTACCAGTTGACACTGTGTGTATTGTGTAAGATCGTCACTCCCACACGCAACGCGCTAGACTTCAAACATGCATCGCAGTAATACAGAACACACAAATACATGAAAGTACACGAGGATATATACGTGGCGTATATACCAACTCTGGCAGTCCTGCCTTATAGCACCATGATTTATTATCCTAAGCCAAAATCGAATTACTTTGGCCATTGCTGACAGACTTGACACAACTTAACAAGTTCACAACTTCCTTCGGGGCTGTCTGCACGACCGATGTTCAAATGACGTGGATACCGCATGCGCAGTGGAAACAAAAATAAGACAAACGGACGGAATACCTTGATTTTTCAGACCTTGGAGTGCTAACTTGTTAGTGAGTGTTGGCCAGATCACACGCCATAAAATCAACCACTTTAATGTCAACGAAGAAATTTCAATGAGTGAGCACAGAGCGCCTACTTATTAGTTCCAATTGGCGATGGTATCTTTTACAGCGTATTGTGTATTGTTCACATATTACACTTTTTTCCGACTAAGGGATCGGGGGCCCCTAAATGCTGGGGTCCCTGGCTGTAGCCCAGTCATTTCCCCTTACTCCGCCACTGCCAGGGGGTTTTATGTCCATATCAATTAGCTGTTTACCTGAACAAACACTTAATTCAGTTGGTCAGCAAGAGCGAAATGTACTGTTGGAAGCATGTCTATGGCCAGTTACTGCTTGCTGCCGATACATGACCGTGTAGATGCAGAACAAATGGTCTTCAACGCCTTCTGGACATTTATTGTTACCATGCTTCCGCATGTTCGCATTGCCTCACTGTTACGTTTGTTGTGGATTTTACAGTTGCTCTCAATCGTCAAACAAATGACAGAGCCATGCAGCTAAACAATTCCCTATTTGAATTGAATGGAAGGTGTGGATATGTATTGAAACCATCGTGTTTACTGGAGGTATATTTTTGTACTATGCCTGAGGCAGCAATTTCGTGATGTGCAAATTCAAAACACTGTAAACGCACATCGGAAACTGCTATTACTCGTGCACTGCAGGGAAAGTTAAAAAAATCAAACGTGTGCGTTTGAAACTCAATAGTTTTGGTTTCATATTGGCAATCACGCTACGAGATTAATTTCTGTGCTTGCAAACTCATGTTCTTGACAGTACCGTCGCTAGAAAGTTGTCATAGGAGGGCTTTGCGTTTCTGCGGGAGGGCTTGACATTCTAAAAATTGACGAAAACTCCACTGAATTATAGTGTTTCGTGTTTCAATTTTGGGGGCTTGGAGCTTTGTTTGGGGAGGCTAAGCCCGCCAAATCCCCTCCGTGGCGACGGGGCTGGTCCTTGAGCTAACGTTAGAACGAAACCGTATATGTAACAGTAAATCGTCTTTGTTAAATTATTTTTATTTACAGAACATTTACAGAGTAGCTTTTAAAAAGAAACCTTAAAGTCACAATAATTGACAACATTTATAAACGTTATAGCTTATACGTAAAACTACGACTGAATTTTTTCTCACTGATGATGGCGCAAGTATAAGCTAAAACTTGTCTTTTCAATATAGTGGCTTTAATTTTTTGCATTACAGAATTATTTCAAATTTTCAATTTTTTTACAATTTTCAGGTGAACACTTTCAATCCTCTTTCAATTGCTCTCCCGCAGGATCGAAACGTTCTTTTGTTGACGATTGATGTCATTAGTGGTCAGCAATTACCAAAGCCGCCAAACAGTGTTCTTGGAGAAAGAGGAGAGGTGAAGAATATTTTTAATTTACTTATCTCCCTAAACTAAGCGTTAGTTTCACCAAATGATATGTCTGAATCATGGGCTTGGGAAGGGGGATGCAGGAGACCTTGACCCCCTGGATTATAAAATTTGATATTTTCCTATTAAATTATTTTGCAAAAACACGTTCTCTTAGTTTCGACTGGGTAAAATGAAATTTCACCACTTTTGCCCCCCTGTAGAAATCCTTTTGGCCACCCCTGGAAAAATCCACTGTTGGCCCAAAATCCTTCCGACGTCCATGGTGTGAATACTCTCTGCCTTGCATGACTTTTGCCCCATGGAAAGTCTCGAAACTGGGTCTCGGTCTGAGACCTATCTCCAGATCTGTTTTTGTGAGTCAGTCTCGAAAGTTTCAGGTCTCGTCTCGAAGCATGCACGTTTTGGTCCCGCTAGCGCTTTATCTCGAGTCTTTGAATTCTGTATCGAATCACCTTGGTAAAGCTGCAACAGCTCAACCTCTTTGGTTTTGTCCTTGAGGAAGGAAAAATCAAAATAGTTGACAAAAATTGAAGTATCATGGCATACAGTTGCCTTGGTACAAAAATTCTAACAAGGTAACGGAGTAACAGTTGCATCTCTTTGAGCTGGAGCAGGATTGAGGCAAAGGTTTAAAATAGGGGGCGAAAACTTTTAAACATAATCCGAAAGTTTCAAAGGCGTAACGGCTTGCTTGCGCGTTTTTTCTTAATTTATCAATTTCGGAAATCAGGATTCAAAAGCATTTTGCGATGATTTCATATAGGAACAATTTTTTCTGTTTTCTTGATTGGTAAAATATTTTTTGCGTTTTTCACAGGCTACCGGATGAAAGTTGTTTTTTTGTCTAAATCATAATACAACCAATTTTTTCCAGTTAGTAAAATCGCTTTGCCCTTTTTATACGCTTTTATTATGTCACAAAAAAGATTAACCTTGATCATGTTCCAAGATCTCTCGTCACATGTTTCTATATAGCACCCCAATTTATCAAAAGTGTAGTCAAACCCGTTTTTTGCTGTAATAGCTTATCGCTTCTGAAAACACAGAGGAAGGCAACTGTTTGTAAGGGGAGCAGGTGAAGGGTTTTTAATGACCTAAGCAGGACTGCCTGATTGTGCTTATTTTTAAGATTTGTGCTTGTTTTGAGGAACAATGTTTTAAAAATATTTTCGTGCTTATTTCTAAGAAAAATACTTATTTTTAGTTGTGTACTTATATTTTCATTGTGATGTTATATTGATGCCTCACTTCAAAAAATTAACAGCAATCACCTTCAAATCGAGCTCATCAGCGCCCTGACACTGATCAGGAACGGCAAACCCCGTGGCGGCTTATCAAAGTGTAAACGTTGCCCTTTGCGAGACTTAGTAGACAAACACTGTAGTTTTCCAGCACTCTAAATAGAGAGTACCCTATTTGTGGTTCATAAATTTGTTTCATATCGACCTTGACAATACAGGACAAATTTTCTTTAATGGCTTCTAATCAGCGCAACAAGCTTCCTGTTAACATTGCAGNTAAGACCTGTTGTCGTTGCTCATAGATGTATGCAATCTACTTCTCAGCATTGGGCGTCGGAAGGATATTTTCCATCGGGGAGAAACAGTCGTGATATTTTATTTTACCAACTCGAAGCTAAGAGAACAACCTGTTAATATTAAAATCAGGCCCGTAACCAGGGGGCGCAGGCGGGCGAAGCCCCCTCTAGAAAATTTTTCGCCCTCCCCTGGAAAAATGCGTTGGACAAAGTTCAAAACTATTGGACATAGTTAAAAAAATTTGGGCCCCTCTCAGAAAACTCTTTGCCCCTCCTGGTATACCAAGTTGCTTACGGGCCTGATTAAAAAGTAATAGAAAAATAGTAAAATTTCAAAATTCAGAAGTGAGCAAGTCTCTCCTGCTACCTTTTCCGACGCCCATGCCTCTCAGGCAATTATTATGTTTTGAACTCAGAGATTTCAAATTCAAAGTATTACAAAACGTTATTTCAGCTTTCCAGGTAAAAGAACAGGAAATGTTGTTTTGCCTTATTACGTCATAGGTGGCACGGCTGAGGTGACCAATCTCGTGATCTTATTATCGAACTAAGATTAAAGCTTCCATCTGTAACCACCTTAATCACGGCAATTTTGCCTAAAATTTTTAGTTAACTTGAACTAGGCACCTTTTACCCGCACACACCATGTCCTCAAACTTGCACTCAGCATCAATCAGTGGGGTACGCAGAAAATTTTCATGGGGGGGGTTCATTCAGTGGCATATGGCGGTCATTTGTATCTGGTGTGCGCTTTTTGCGACGTCATATTCATGTTCTCAAGCGAAGTTTGTTGACATAATAGGCATATTTTTCTACATGCACCAACCTTATTTTTGTAAAAAAGCAAGCCCTATACACTCCCCTTATAATGAAGTTTTTGTAAAATATCAAGCTCAAGGGGGTTTAAACCGCAACCCCC
>JGI24158J21664_10003555_pt1 | contig 19619 bp, 14 predicted proteins | sample Ectturendosymbi3_FD_21664 | JGI IMG/M metagenome (IMG submission 21664) | reverse complement strand
TTTTTTTTTATTATCATTACTCTTTATGTTAGGAATGGCCGCTGAAAGGCGGAGAATGGTCCGGCAAGTGGGAAACGAATGTTGCGTCAGAACTGGTCCTGACCGGTCACGCGGATGGTTCGGTTAGGTTTTGGGATGCGTCATCAAGTAAGAAGCAATCATCAGTTTCTGTAGTAACATATCCTAACTTGTGCCTACAAAGATCGCGAGCTGTGCATCTATCGCATATTTCCGATAATTCGAAGCCAAACCAAAAAGTTCCGCCAAACGAAGCGAATCATGAATAATTAACGTTCGCTTGATGCATGGAAATAATCTGTGTTAAGCATGCGGCACGACTGTCCAAAGCGGCCTGCGAACTTCCGTTGAGTCGCTAACTCGGCACAGCTTCTTGTATGCTACCGTTTCGTCGGTGCGCTTCACGCATGCAAATCGTTTTGGTTCGATGGAGGAGTAATGCAGCGCAAACAGAACCAGTGGGAAATGTCACACCATCGTCTGTGGTAGGCCGCAGCGGGCAGCAAGCTTTTCAAAATCCTTGGCTGCCAGCACAGTAGCCTTTTGTGACCGTGCATGCATGCCTTCGCCAAATAACGGTTTTGATACGAGTGGCTACGACGTGAAATCGACCGTGCGGTGCCGTTGTGCGGAAGTAAGGGATAACTGCGGCAAAATAGTAGTGCTGGCTCCGTTGCTGTTTTGTGGAAGAAGCACCTCGAAACCTCTCCGCGAGGCGGTCATGCTTTCACTTTTATTGTTGACTTTTCTTTGCACGCAGTGTCGTTCAAGTCGCTGTACAAGTTGAGGACTTATAAAGTGTTTGGAAAGAAGTCGATTGAACTTGATCCTGACGAAGAGGATCCGTTCAGGATCACTAACGTCGCCGTCTGTCCTGAAAGTCAGATTCTCGTCGTATCGAACAGCAGTTCGTCTGTAATCGCGTATAAGTTCAACTGCGGCCAGCAAATCATGGAAAACGTGCCGGTCAGTTCCTTGTTTTGAACCTCATGTTTCGTGAACACTAATTGCTGTACGCAAAAATATTTCGGGAATTTTGAAAGCTCTTGCTTTTAACAAACTGAGTCTCCTTTTAACGTCCGGCGGCATTTTTTTCATTTGTAGCCGGCGAAGTGTCACACAATCCGTTATTTTTATTGTTACCCGCAGTGTTTATATGTCAACCATTTCAACGAAGTCGTCCAGCTGAGTGGTTACGATGAGCAGGACTTGATGTTTCCCGCCATGTCTGCCTTATCTATCGAAGCCGTGCGAACGGCCACGCCGCCGCCGTCGTCGTCACCTGCCGTTGCAGGGGTAAGTTGGCCGCTTGCCTTCACACTGCCGCTGATGCCAAACGTAAAAGATTTTCGGTCGATATGCGAAACATCAACATGACTACAAAATAATTTGCGCGTGGCGCGTACGAGGCCATTAAAGCATCTAACATTGCCAACCTGAGTCGAACGATGGTCTTGCCTTCTCGCAGGATATAGTTTATCCTGGTTTGCTGTGTACACAACGGTATTAAACCAACCAGTCCAAACAATTCGCTTTACCGTACCGAGCATATTGATTTTATATCTGGCGGTGGTGGTCTTGCTCTAAATCTTACCTGTTCATCTCAACAAATGATCAATTTCAATCGGTCTTTTTTCTCTCGAGCGCATTCATGCGTGTGCGTTCAGTGAGAAGTGAAGCCGCGCGTTCTTGGAATTTCAAGCGACCAGCGAACATTGTTTTGTCGTTGGAAGCGGCGCGTACACACAAGCATCGCTTTCCTGACCACAAATTACGCTACGCCTGTGACGGAGTAGTGGGTACCTGTTTTTTTCGGTCATTTTCCGGTCACAGACCGAAATGTTTTTGAAATGACCAAAAAAGTTATGTCATTTCGATCAGAATGTCTGAAAACATAGCCTAATGAACACTGTTACGGCGAGAGTTTTAACAACTGTGAGACAAATGACCGAAATGTCTCAGCAAAAAATGACCAAAAGTGTCTCAGCGAAAAAAAAAACAGATAGGAACTGACACAAATGCTTGAAATACGGTCAGATGAACTTGAGAAAAAAGATCTCAAACAAGAACCCTGCGTTTTTTCGCGGGTTCGCGTTTTGACCAAAATGTGATACTTTTCATACAAAATCGTTAGTGTTCAAATGCCAATCTAGGCCTTAACAACTTTCAGAGCAGTGTACAATAGTCCTTGGCTGAAAAGCCACACATTCAATATTCAGGACTACGTTTCCGGGGAAACCACCTGAACCGATAACTTAAAGCAGGCCTTCGTGAAAGTACAAATATCTAAACTCAAGAAGCCTGGGAAAGGCAAACGTTCAATATACACCTAAAAATTTAACTTCGTTTTTATTGCAGACCAACAGAGCTAGTTGTGAGGAACATGCCTTGTCGACGTTTTTGAAACCTTAATATTAACAGCCCACCGTCTTCGGCTAATATTTTGCATGTTTGGCGTTAACGAAAACAATGTCTGTGAGTGGTACGAATAACCTGAAAACGAATGCGACTTTTTGCTTAGCTTTGCTTAAAGAATTTCTTATGCTTCTAGGATGGCGAAGAAGTAGCGAGTTCTGATGGTGCAGAGCCTGACTCACAGACGCAACAAGAGCCCGATCTGATTCCTCATGGGCATTCCATCTTACGGTAATTATCCATAGCGCCATGAGTATTGATTGCATGCGTTGTTAGTTGAAGGATTCATCCGCAAAATTCGCAATAAAGCGTTAACGGTGCGTCTGTATGTCAAGCTAATTGCCTCGAACAAAATTCCCCAATGTTTCGTTGCGATTCCGGTTTGCTTGGTCTCTTCGCAATCATACGCGAAGTGCTCGCCCCGACCATCCGAGCGCACGCAGTTAACTTATCCGCTTACAATTCAGTGTGCTTTCCAACATGTGAAGAAGCGGAATTCAAGTTGAAATCGTGCAACACTTCCTTCATGTCAGACGTTTTTGGCGTTTCGCTTCACTTGCGGAGCTGTTGCAAAACTGTGTAAACAATATTCGTTACTGACAAACGGTTGTTTTTTTTAGCCGGCCAACGACTAGTTTGTGATTGCAATGCACTTTGCGGTTGGGAGAAACTATTTATTTCGTGCGTCAGATTCTCCCCACTCCTACTCACGAAACCTCTGCGAAAACCTTTGACAACTGTTTTTCTTTGAACGGGAGCCTGTTATTTTGTGTATATACAGTACTCCGTTTGGCGATGCATTGAAGCTAATCGCATTGAGCTCACACAGCAGTTACTGTGCTGCGCTGACGAATCCAGCTTGAAATTCGGGGGCATGCTTTATATCTTTGCAGTGTCAGATTGTTGGCAGTTCTTTTTCTGTTCAATCGACCGTTAGGCGAGTAGCCTTTAGCCGGCACCACTTTCGTTCGGTCGCCTGTTTGGTTTGCCCTGGTTTTATTTAATTGAAACTTAATGGTTTAACGGTCTTTTTTGTTTTGGTGCCTGCGCCTTAAAGCAGTGCGACGAGTATCTGATCGCTTAATCTTGTCAATACTGTCGATTCGAGTCACTCTGTGTCCTGAAACAGAACAGCCACTAGCTTGTATATGTGGCCACACCACAGTAGATAACCGTTGTTTTAATGCTTCCTTGCAACTATTTTTTAATGTTTTGCGGAAAATGATTGTAGCTTTGGCTGCATATGTCATTCTGTCACGGTTAAGATTGTGACATTTGCAGCATTTTCTTCAGACGCATATTTGTGTTGATGCCGCTCCACGCAACAACTGTTGCGTCCAGGTGTGCGGTTGCACTGAATCGGTGAACATCGCTGAAACGCAGCGCCAGGTGATGTCCACCAGACAGCGCTCAGTCGAAAACCCGACAAGTGCTTTCTCCTTAGTTGAGGATGGCGGCTGAAATGCAAGAATGCGTTGGAAAAAAATCCATCGCCTCGGTTTGCACATTAGCAACAAAGAAATTCATTCAAACGGCCACGTCTCATGCGCAAATCAGGCGTCCGAACGGCGTTGGTGTGGTGATAACATCAGTTGCAGTTAGCATCAATCTTATTATTCGATAGAGGCGTTTTACATCATTCAACCCATTTCCTAACAACCAATCATTTGTTGCGTCGCGCTTTGCGCAAATTTTGTTGTTTTTCGAAATTTTCCCAATTCGATTGTCTCGGTGTGGTTCATGACGTGGGGGGACGCCCACAGTTGAAATCAAATTGAACCAAGGCAGTAACTTCAAAGCGGTTTCGTGTTTGTTCCAGGTTACTCCTAGAGACTGTTTGCAGATTCGCCCCATTAATCACAATCGAGGGCGTCTTAACAATCGCTATGAACTTTCTCTTCAAGGCGGGCAAAATTTGAAACGCTGCTTGTCACACGGTAGATACATCGACTACATCTTCCGCCAATTCTTTTTTTTTCTATATCAAGTGCTGTTTCATCTTAGCCCAACGCGAGCCCGTTTCTGTTCAGTTCCCACTGCAGCACAAAGTCTTGATCATTCATTTCCGGAACCGCTTGTGACGTGTCTCATCTGACGACCGGTTCTCAGGAGGTCGCATCCTGATCCGTTGGCGCGCATTAATTCTTAATCGTGTCGCACAAGACGTTGAACAATTAGATCATCTTTGGTTTGTTTCACGTATACAAAGCAAAGTAATGGTGATTTTTGCCAGTCAGTCAGGACCCTACGTGGACTCATACTGGGTTTTTACGCAACACTGACGAATGTTTGTCCCGTTCTTTCTCCTTAAACTAATTTGATGACTGTGCAGCGCACTTAGTCATCTTGTTTTCTGGTATAACTAAGTAAATTTCATTTAGCACTTCACTGACAAGCCAGCACGAAGTTGTCGCACACACACATTCCGTATGCTGGTCATTCGATGCCATGTCAGCACATAGATACTTGCAAGCTAAGAGACAGCCACAATCAAACTGCTCAGGGCATTTCGAACACCTGCTTCCGTGCCAAAGCTGCCGAAACAAATTAATGCGTAAGCATGCCGCACTTGCCGCAGTGAAGTTAGCGGCTGAACAGAACGCATGCATCTCTTCGTGCATATTGATTTATTTCCAAATTTGTTGCTGTGAAAACCATTAGTTATCTCAGTAACAGACGTTTAGAACATGATGAACATGTTGATGCGCGAAACGATGGCGACACACACAATTTACTTCACCCTGTTCTTCCTGTCATATCCAGCTTTCAAAAAGTGACAGATTGTTGTGGGGTCGAAGTTCCCAACGCGGACAATACTCAGTTTGAAATGTGTGTAGAGGGGCAATGTAACAGTAAGATTTACTTTCACAAAAAGCATCGCTCTCACTTCATAAAATCGCGTTTGATCATTTTTATCAAAAAAAATCGAAAAATTTTTAGTTCCATTTTAGAACGCGTCAGGGAATAATCAGACGAGCAAGACATCAAATTTTGAAGTATTAAGATTTTTGCGAGGGTTTGAAGGTTAATAATATCTACAGCTTGTTGCTTCGGCAGCGGTGTGAACAGATCAAGTAGAAACTGTACCAGAAATAAACGTATTGTGTTCAGCTCTTCTGGACTTCTCGTTATTCAAACGCAAGGATGGTGATGTAAACCACTTCTTGTTCTGATCAGCAGCGATCCAGCTTTCGTGAAATCGTATGTTTCATGCTGTTTGTGGCGTGCTTCGATTTCATTCGTGGCGCAAATGTGGGCGAAAAAAGCAAACTGGCCGTTCTGTGTACTGTGTAGTGCACATACGTGTTTTTACGAAATTACCAATGTTCGAAAGAAGGAAAAGCGCAGACAAGGACATTTCATAGTGAAAAAACAAGTATTGCACGAAGCACGTCGGCCGTTCAAAGCGCTAGCGTTATTTCGCGGCTAATGCAATCAAAGTATCACGAATTACTTCCTTGCCCTGCAATGGTACAACATGAGCTGATTCATCGTTAGGGTGAAATATTAAAGTTAAATAGATCCGCTGGAAGGTTCGTGACAACTGTTAATTGTTTCGTTGCCACCGTATCGGATGCGTTTCAAAGCTCAAGCATGAGTGTGGCAGTGTTGATTCAGAATACAAAAACCCACACAATGCGCGTCCGAAGGAACGCGTCTTACAACAAAAACACGCCGGAATCGATAAGGCTGGAATAATTTCGATTTACCTCAGAGCCGCACCGTCACTGATCAAAGATTTTTCTTCTGCGGACGATTTTCGAGCTTTTTTGCTAAACTACGACATCCGCAAGGCGCTGCCGCTGATCGGAAAAGCTGCCATTGATCGGAAATATGTTTCTGTGCTCTTGCTTCGAAACAAAGTGCTGTCTCGTTAACTCCCCATCGCTTTCTTGCAACTAGAAGGTGACAGTCAACGCATGTGGGCGAGATAATCCTTTTCAAGCTATGAACTCGTCATTTCCCGGCATATCGCACTTTCTTTGTTGTGATTTTGCGTTTCCCGGTTTTCAAGTTTATGCAGAACCGCAACAACGTCGATTTTGCCTTATTGGTTTTACCAGGCCGCAACTCGATGATATGTGCATAATGTAGCGAAACAATATCTCTGTACCTTAAGGACAGCAGTTTTGAAGGCTGTGCTACGCAGCAGTTAAACGTACGCGGGTTTTATTTGAATGGTCAGTTTCAACTTACAGTTTTGCATTGCTTTTGGAAACGTAGGATTAAAAATGTTGTCATGATTCTTATTTAGCATTTTTCTGTTTTTTATTTGAATCAAGAATACCTGCACAGCGTCTATCTCCATTAAAAAATATAATTCTTGAATCCTTTCTGCGAGAAAGGTTTCATGTGATGTGGTAGTTATGCTGCAGGCAAGAGCTTTGAAGGTCTGCTTCTTCGGGTAGGTATTTGTAAACAGTCTGCGCTGAAAGTACGAGTGTGTTCTCAATGTTTTCACTTAGGGCTTACACGCTGACTAAAGCAGTATTGTCTCTCATCACTCCCATCAAAACGGGTTGGGGAATTTTTTCGTGAACGAATAAACTCAAACTGATAGAAGCACAAGACAGCTGAAAGTTGAACACGATATATTGTCGGTATGCGTCACGCTCATACTCCGCGATTGTCTAAACTTCAACCACACCGCTGTGGGGAACGAAGATCCAATGTTTCTATTTATTTTCTTGTACTTAGCTATTGCAACAATACGTACGTTTTGCGCAGGGTGAAGACTGAGCCGCTGCGGCAGCACGCCGGAATGCAGGTGGAGCTGGTTTGCATGCTCCTCGGCACCAGCACCAACCCACCGTCGGACGTGGCGAGTGTCGCCATCAACGGTCCCGCTGAACTGTAAGTCCCTGCTACGTGCGCGTTGTTGTGGCGAGAGTATCGCGCGACGGTTTCTCACCAGCGCACTCTCAAACCAAGGCCTCCTAAGCTGTTTTTTTTCTCGCTGGGACATTTCGGTCATTTTTGCTGATAAATTTTGGTCACTGAAACATTTCGGTCATTTGTCTGACAGTTGTATTAAAACTCGCGGCAACAGTGTTTTTAGCCTTTTTTTTCAGACATTCTCACCGAAACGACTTAAGTTTTTTCGGTCATTTCAAAATCATTTCGGTCTATGACCGGAAAATGACCGAAAAAAAACAGCTCCTAAATAGATTTAGGAAGCCTTGATCAAACCCACAAACATTGAAAACGTCAACACTCGGCGCAGGTCTGGCAAAGCTATTAGATGTCGTGACCTCTAACGTACGAACCAGGTTGACTAGTGGTTTGCTGTATTTCAAAATCCTTATTTAATTGTTGCAACGCACGCTTTTTGATACCTTTATGTCACGAACCACATCCTTTGTTGCATTAACTCAACCTGGGCTGTTATGTGAATTGCACATATTAGCTTTTGTAGCAATCTAGACTGAGTGGCTGGTCAGCGACTGACGACTGTGATGTAAACACAGTAATGGGGTTTTGTTTCAGTGAAGTTCGGGGTAAGTATGAGGAAATAGACCTATTGAAGAGTTCAAACTGTCTGAAGGTATGCATGAAGCTTTAACTGCTGTGCTCCTAAAATAGGTAACAGAGTGTTTATTTGTCATTGTCAAGTAGATTGCACACTGTCAAATGACCAATAACAATGAAGCATGTCAGGTAAAAAAGGAATTTAGCGGTTGTTTTATATAAATTCTTGACACTTCGCAAACAAGTTTGTTTGTGGTATAGATCCGCGAACACCATATCAAGTGATTGAAATTGTTTTCGTGTTGAATAGGCTTTTGTGATTTTCTTGATCTTGCCTATCAAACATTGAGCTATTGGTGGTGGCATATTGTGTTTATATCCCAATAACCGCCATACATTGTGATATTTTTTAACAGTCAATGACGTGTGGATGAAGTGCGAGTAAATCACAAGTTCTTTCCAATGTTGGCGGCTAATTGAGAAATAACATGGAAAACATCAACAAACCAGGAACGTTTCCTGCTCACAAACTATCTTTTGTAAAACGCGATGCCCTCACTATTGAGACATAGCACAGCTGTGTCGCGTAAATTATTACTTTGAATTCGCGTCGAGGTAGTTAGAAACACCGAGTTTAAGAATAACAGCGTAGTCTGGAACATGCTACTATTTAGTCAGCAAATTACACAGTGCCAACTTCTGGGTACAACGCCAAACTGCAACCGGTGTAGGTGCTGCACTTTTGCAGTTTTTGGGAAACTGGAAAACCCATTTGCCATCATTACTCCCCAGCCCACTGTGTCCCGTAGTGGTGACTCCGTATGACGGGGCTCCAGCGGTGGATCAAATAGTCTCATTGAAAGGCCAAACTGAATGCTTCAGCCGCGCAGGGCAATCAATCTAGTTACAGAAAACCGATAGGCGGGTGGGGAGTATTTCTTCATCCTGGCAGACCCTGTGCCTTTACCCAACGTATTTTACTCGCTTTCCTTAAGACTCTGCAATGGATGCGACGTGCGGTATATTGATGGCTTAGCAACTCAGTGACTCCAATCCTTTTCCAGGCTCTCTTTGAAATTTTTCAAAGCGATCATCCTCTCTAGTGAAAATTCTGTCACACACAACCTGGGTTTTGCGGTTAAAGTTTTTTTTTATTTGAGACGAATTCAAAACTGTTGAAGTTGGCTTGAATAACCCACTTTCAAACAATATAAGTTTCTGCGTTTGGTAACTTTACCGTTTATAGCGATGTCATAAAATGGCACCATCACAAGCTGTAATGTTTCCTGAAGAAATTTTGCTCAATTGAATTAGCAGTGGTAGAGTCATCACTGTATAGAAAATTGTTTCACGCTGTTTCTTTCCTGGATTAGTTATTTTGTTCTATTTCTTGAATACTGTAAACGTGTCTCGAATGGCTTCCTTTCTACATTCGTTGAGTGGTATGAAAAGCTATTTTTAATAGCGTGTTGTTTCAAAATGGAAATATGTGTCTATTCTCAGCTGACAAGTACTTTTTCAAAGTCCACTCTAAACATTAGGAGAAAATGCTCACGGTTTCTACTTTAAGCTCACGCAGGGCAAAATTAGCTGTTTGGTTGAACAAGTTCTTTTTTTAGTTTTCTGTAATGGTGTATATTCATGGACTCAAAATTGCCTAAATAATGAAATGTGTGTACTTCGTTATAGCACCATTGGGAAGTTCTACATACGCCGTAAATNACAAATATAACTTCACAAAAAAACTAGCATCCATTAAACAGCTGGTGAGTGGCTGCTTGTGACCAGATTGGTCATTGTTTGAATTCNGAACAAAATAACTTCATGAGAAAGGTCTAAGCCTGTCGTCACGGGAGTACTAAGGTTGAAACTATTCGGTCTCTTTTTCATCACAGACTATGACTGTGAAATAAGTCAAATTTGTAGATGCATTTAGCATGGCTGATATAGTATTATGGACTTTCAACCAACATAACGACTGCTTGAACGTACAGAAGTCCTGAAGATTCTCATACAGCCAAAAACTTCGTGTAATTTCCTGAAAATCACCAAAGAGAAACTGCAATGCTAAAAGTTAATTTAGATGAGCGTTTACCACACACGCTTCCAAACCCTTGGCTTCTTAACATTTTGTAAGCTATGCATTCTCGAAACGTTGAAGGTAAAGGTACTATATGAAAAGTGCAACAGTTTAAGAAAAGCTCAACTTTCGAGTACACATATAAGCTTTATACTAGAAGAAGGTTTAAACCGCGACATTCGAAATGCGTTGGTTTCAGTTATGCAGTATGCCATTATCAAGCAGCATTGCTGTCTTTTGATGCTAGAATGTTTAGACTTGTGCATATGTTTAAACTTTAATGGTCGTTAGGGTTCATAGATTTTCCGTGAAAACGAGCGCATGCCATTCTTTGTTCGTTGATATATTTTTAAAAACAGGTTCCCGATAGTTTAATCATATGGAAAGCAATAATACCATGCGTTGATTTACGAAAAAATGAATTTAATTAAGAATATCTCATTCGAAAAGGTTCAAGAGCAATCCGAAACATCATCGAACTTTCAAGATACTGTCAGCTTAGCTTACAATAGCTACGAATTTTGCGCAAACATTTACTAAGCAGGCGTGGTTTGGGTGCAACATCAGCCCAATAACCCCTACTGTTGCTTAGTTTCCATACCGTTAACTTTTACTGCTGCTCTTCACTTGTTCATGGCTTGACTAACGTAAAATATAGCTCGCATATGAGCATGACTCGCACCCACCCAACCGTCCGCAATGTGATAATGTTATCAAAGTGGTGTTTTATCTATTTCCGGTTGATACCACGTTCTCCAATCCAAAGACGCTGCATAAAATAGGTTCAAAATGAAACGTGTGCCTATTCTCAGCTGGCAAGTCGGAAGTGCTTCTTCAGTAATCAGTCACGTTATTTTTGCGTCGAATTGCGTAAAAACGAAACCACCGGTCAGCACGTTCACTACGCACGGACGACTGTTTGCGCGAATCAAATTGTAGTAAACAAACATGTCCGTGCGTGTGCTGAGTCGTGTCGCGAGCCAGTGGAAGTTAGTCCTCGATCTTCTTTCCTTGTTGCAGCCTGTGTTTTTCTACATTGTCGACCATGTGCATCGTTGACATTCCACGAAAACTCGCCATACTCAACCTACTCACCAGCGACGTGCACTCAGCCGGCGACAGGCTTCATGCGCCGCGCAGTCCGTTGCGAGCGAAGTTGTCCGGTAGGAATGTTCGTCTCGGTCACCGACTCCTTTTTCTGGGCCTTGCAGTTTGAGCTGCCGCGTCGAAATGACTGCTGTACGACATTTAGGATTACAGTTTGCGCATATGCCCATTTTCTTTTGACGCACTAAGTAATCGTTCTCATGCACTCATGGATGTCGCAGTAAATGAAGCAATGAATGTGATTCCGCCAAAAAAATGCGACTTCAAACACGATGTATGTTTTTGCTTCGCTCGGCATGCCTGTCTCTGCCTTCCTGCAAGATTTTGTGTATCTGTCCCTTGAAGGTTACTTGCAGATCGCAAGTGCAAAGCAGGATCATTGTTGTCAGATGATTGCAGGTAACAGCCCTTACGACCAAATTGAAACATTCGTAGATTAAAGTCGTGTTGCGTTCACTGAAAATTTGCCCTTGTCTCACGCGTGAGACGTTTTCGACGTCTCTCTTACGGAGACGTCGAAAAACTGTGTCTTGATATTTTTCTTAAAAAAGACACAATTTCTTTTTAGACGGTGTGAAATGACTGCGCCAGCAGTTGATTCTGCTTTCGATTTTTTCGCTACACTTGGTAGCTGGCAACCTCAATGAAGACTTCCCTGTTTGTAGTTGCTACACAGTGCTCTTCGTACCACGTGGTCAGACCGTCAAAATTTAAATTGTTACCCTGTATGGCGTTGCGGCGATAAAAAAAGCTTGGTGTGACGGTCTTTCTTGTATTGCTCAGGTCTCGGAGACCCGGCCAGCTCGTTTTTCACCACCGACACGTCGCCCACCGGTGAGCACGCAAAAATTCAGTCTCCTGTCATTGTTTGCAAAGTCTGCGCGTTATGGCCGTATGCTTAAGCGCTGAGCAAACACCTGGAGCGGGCAGTTGCTTTGACGGGAACGTCGTTTGCGTCGTGTTTGTTTTTAGACTCCCGACTCGGCGTGCAGGAAACTCATTTACCAACTGTACTTTTTTTATTCCACTTGACGCTGATAGTATGCGAATCCGAAAGGTCTGGCCCGAAAGCTCGCTTTCGTTTAACCGCTTTTGTACTGTGATGATGATGCTGAATAACCCCGGACGAACGCGAACGCACGTGCGAGTGTTATCTATCGCCAACGGTTTTTATCTCAAAGCAATTAAGTTTTGCCGCCGGAACAAAGCGCAATAATAATTAGTTCAATGCACGAAAGCCTCCCGACGCCACTCTCGCTCTGACGTACCTGGCCACTGATTGATTTCCGATCCTTGCTCGCAAATTGACGCTGTCATTCGTGGAGGAACGACCGTGAGCTTTGATGACTTGGTGCGCAGGGGATGCGAAGAACTTGCCGGGAGCGCAAGCGGGCAACACGCGCACTCATCGCGAACCTTCGACGTCCAGCTGCAGCAGCGCGAATTCAACCTTCAAAAGCGGCAGGCCGCAGTTCAAACTCACCAAAAAGAACAGCTCGATGAGCATCGAAAAAAGCATGGACACTTCAACTAGTTTTGAAGGTGAGTTCGTTTTCATTTGTTTTTTTTTTTACAAAGTAACAAGCGTTTCCAAGCACGTTTCAGATTGTACGAAACTTGTCCTTGAAAAACTGTTTGCTCAAAAAAAAACAAAAAAAANAAACTTGAAACAAATGCGACCCAAAATTGGGCGCAGACATCATCCGAGCTGTATTTCGAGCGCGTCTGATGAAAATCTTTAAAAAAATAGGGCCACAGCAGTAGCGTAGCCAGCCCAACTATTTGGGGGCGGGGGGCAAACAAATTTGGGGGGGCTAAATGTTTGATTTTATTTTAGGCGAATAACACTATTGTTTGGGATACCGCCTCTCAAAGCACAAAATGTTCTAAAAATTTGGGGGGTCATGGCCTCGTAGGCCCCCTGCCTACACCTATGGGCCACAGTTTGTTGCGAGCGGTAGCAAACCCTTACGCGGACGCACGTATCGGCTGAGCTTCATCGCAATGCCTTTCTGTGATGCAAGGATCTGCGCATATTGTTGTTAGTAGCAATGTTGTGAAGATAGAAACGCTTGCACTTGTTATACGTTGCGTTGACAACCGTTTTTTTACTTTTGTTTCAACTGATACTGCCACCGATCTGTGCGAATGTCGGTTTCCTGCCAACTTTGTGTGTTTTTTGCCAGACCCATTCAGCCGGGCTTCCAGCGTTGCCGATATGGAGCACGTCGACATGAAGGAGTCCGTCACGTACACCACCTTCGCTCCATCTCTTTTGTGCAAACGTATGTTGTTGGTTTGCGCTGAAATGTTCGCCTTGTTGTGTTCGCCGAAGTTCGCGTTTTTCATTTTTTTATGTAAAAAATACAAAATACGTTTTCAGATACCACTGTTTCTCTTTGGGCTGGCACGAACAACGGTACAGTTTTCAGCGTCGTGTTGAACACAAGTCACGGCAAAGAGCTCAGCAAGCAGCCAGGTGATAATTTCAATATGCGCGCGATTTTGAACCCTGCAATCCACCTTGTTTTACAGTGTGCGTTGCGTTTGCCAAGTGCTCATTTGAACTATTATAGATTGTCTGCCTTCCCTTGCAGACCAACCTGCATGATTAACATTGGACCTTCCTGTCGCTTTGCATGATTTTTGGACCTTCCTGTCGCTTTGCATGATAACATTTGGACAAGGCAGTGCGCGGCCCGTCATAACATTGGACCTTCCTGTCGCTTTGCATGATTAACATTGGACCTTCCTGTCGCTTTGCATGATTAACATTGGACCTTCCTGTCGCAGCGAGGCAGTGCGCGGCCCGTCATTACCGCTTGAACCTTCCTGTCGCTTTCATTCGCAGCCTGCGATTTTCAAGTGGCCTTTCAGCGATCATCCCCGCAACAACGTTTGCTCGCGCGCATGTTTGATAGTAGTAAGTTGGAGAGGATGCGAAGGAATTGGCGAGTGGTTTGTTGTAATCGCGTTGTGGCGCATCGATTGTTGCGACATAATAATGCTTTGTGTAGTTCGGTTATTGCTCGTGGAAGTGCCTGACATTGACGTAACTGAAGCTAAATCGGTTTCTGTGATGTCGTGAGCGGGGCGCGGTGACGTAGAGTTTGGGTTTCGTTTCCGATCATGTCGTTCCTGGTGGCGGAGATCAACAAGCTCCAAAGTGGAGCAACGCGTTGGTGGAGAAGTCCATCCTCAAAACAAGCGAAGCACATAACTGAGACGACACTCGTAGCTCCGCAGCAAAACCTGCGTAAAGTACTTTACACCAAGCACTTGGTCGTGAGTTCTTAGCGGACGCTTGTCGAAGGTTTTTTCGCAAACCATACAGACTTTTCACACCTGTGGAAGTTTAGCCTTTGTTTGTTTCACAGGACGCTGCGTGTACGCGAGGGGAGCTGTCGTCTACTGCGCGGTGTTGGATTCGTTCGGAGCCGTGGTCTCCTCGAGCACGGGTCACTGCAAAGTAAGAGCGCGTTTTGCATGACATAGACAAGAGATTTCAAGTGCCGAGGAGGCATTGTCTCGATACGAACGCCGCTTAGCGCGAGCGTTTATTGATTTATTGAATTCCATTCTCAGATCTGAAACTCAGTGGTTCGGCGATGCTTCTGACATGGGTGTTTCATAAATATGTATGTTTATCCGTTGTTCCTTCGTTGGTGCAAAGCTGTGTACCAGTGTTCCCCCAAAGAAAATTTTACACTGCGAAAATTTTTGTTTCAGTGCGCATGCAATTGCGCAAGCACACAAACATAGAAGCGTTTTAAGCGGTGAACGGCTATGCGATATACATACGATATTAAATCTGGGAATGTTACAAGTTCGTGAGAATGAAATTTCACTGCACAAATGGCCTGGTGGTGCTACGCAGTTGCGCAGCTTAGAGGGAACACTGCTGTGTACCGTTGGGTTGGAGACGTATGTTGAAGCCGCTGGGACCGTTATTTTACCATGTGGATATCGCGTACGCTTGCTATGGTCTCAGTCTCGACTTAGTCATATAATAATATTTTGTTCAAGAAACCGTTCTTTTACTTGTGATGGCCACCCGGCATGACGCTCAATGAGAGTCGGCTGCCGTCACAACTCGTTTATTTTACAAACTTTTGCTCAACGAAGATCGTTGCCAAGTGAAAAGTCGATCAAACGGTTCCTGGTGTTGAACGTCACGCTTTGCTTGCGCGAGCGTCTGAGCCATCGATTACATCAGCAGTAGTTTCGCATTACCGGAAGATTCTTGTTGTCGCGTTGCAACTGTCTGAGCGCGTCACTGAGCAAGCGCACTCAGCAACTTTCCTTGCACGTCCTGTTGTTGCGATTTCCGTCGACGTTTGATACAGTTCGAATTGATGGTCGCAGATGGAATCAAATTGAGTACATGTGACAGTACCTAGGATTCCTTTCTCGACAAATGATCAATCGCGTTAATTTTAACAGAGTACAGTGTATATTTGTCATACTGAGTAAGCATCCCTAGCTCTTACTCAAGTAGATAGATCCATACGTAGGAAGCAGATTTTTGAAAGTGTTGGTTGCTTTATGACATCACACAACCCTTTGTGAAAACAAGAGGCTTTTTAAGTTTGGTGATTCCGCAACGGAACCTGTGGTATGTGTGCGTGTGTTTTCAACAGACTCATGCTTTAATTTCAGAAGTGGTAGATATTAACTCGCCAATCGAGCGAGGTTACTGCTAAATGTGATTTTATGTTTACCTATATTTCGCAATACTTTTCATCATCACAAGAAGTGGATTTCATTTAAAGCGTCCTTTATTGATTTTTCCTCTTTCAGGCCTCTTCTGGTGGCGAAGCTGCTGTTTCTGGTAAAGGCAAATGCGACTCATCCTCCGCGGAAACCCAACTCTTATGCGTTTCTACTGAAAGGCAGATGAAGGTTGTGTGAACACGATATTTTCGATCTTATTATGCGACTTTGCTCTGACGTACCGCATTGCTGTTGCCGTCGCCAAAAATTTGTTTCAAAAACGAGGCCACCAACCACCGCAAATGAATGAGAGCGCAATGCGAAATTAGCAGTTCTGCATATATATATTGTTGGTTTTGACCGTTATTTAAATTTTGCTGAGGTATGAGCGTATCGCAGACTGGTCCACGGTTAACTTCAAATCTCCCGTGCAGTTGTTCAACCTCCCGTCCGAATCGTGCAATCACTTCCACAACATCGACATGCAGTGCGGCATCGTCGTGCGCTCCATCGTGGAAAGCGTCTCGCAGGGAACCTTCCTGGCGTCGTACACCACCAACGGCAATATACTAGTTTTCAGCCTGCCAAAGTAAGTCGCCCAAGGACGCGCGTTTGTCGTCCCCTGCCTGGGCGCGATTCTAACCATGCCACGTTCCGTCGCAGCTTCAGCCTGCTATTCGAATCGACCATGCTCGACGCCAGTGACATTCGCGTGTCTGCGACGCTGCAATTCGCTCCACACCTGCAGTGCTTTTACATGGCGAACGCATCCGAAATGCAAAGAATGACTTGTCTCGTGGTGAGTAGCGGACCTGTGCGGGGATGCCCCGACGTTCGATACATATCGTCAAGAGGTAGCAAGGATAAATCTACAGTGATTGAACGTGCTGGTTGTTGGTGTTATTCGAAATAATTTCTTGTCGCTTGTTGGGTATAAGTAGCAGTGTTTCGTGTTTTTTTGCGAAGTACCACCAAACTTCATCCAGACCCCCCGACCCGCGTTGAGAAAATGGGAAAACCTTTTCTGAAAATGGCGGTTAGTTTCAAAAATTGAAACCGAAATTTGTTTTTAAACCTTAATTTTTTCAAAAACGTTAAAGCAAGAGTTTATGATGCGGTTGCTTCAACGAGATGCCTTGCTGCAGGAAACGTACGACGATATTCAGGAAGTCGCTGCTCATCTGTTTGTTCCGCGCAAAGCACCTGAACGCCCCAGTCAGGGGTTCTTCAAAGGATTCTTCGGCGATGGCTACACTGCATTGGATCGAGAAGAGCTGTGTGAGTTGAATGTGCAAACGTTTATTGAGTCGCCTCTCTCTGCTATGACTGTTTTGTGGTTAGCGTCATGTCGTTCGTGCCGCTAATTGTTAAAATAAGTGCCGTGCCAGTGTGTTTGGTGACGACTCACTCTGAAATGTGGTTAAGTGTTGTAATCTGTGATTATTTTGGGAAATGCTTGAAATCCCGTAGCATGGTATCTGCTGTAACCCACCGGACCCCCATCTGCTCAACATCATGGTCATTATCCAGCACAATACTCAACTCCCGTGGCTAATCCGAAGTTGACTTTGGGGTCAGTCGGAAAAGAGGCACTAGGGTGATATTAACAATATGTCGTGTGACACAGTGGGCAGCCATGACAAAAGGGCTCAAATTGGAACTGTTTTAAAGCAGCGGCCTCCAACCTTATTGTAACCACAGACCGGTCAACGCTTGACAATGTTCCCGCGGCCCGGGACTACTCCATGTATGATAGTTTTGTTTTTTAACAGTTGACATGAAGCTACAAGCTTAACTCATCAGATAAGGTTGCTGCATGTTTGTGTTCTGGCGAAGACTCACAAGCCAGTGTGCATTGTGTAATTTCACGGCCCGGGAGTTGGGTACTTGTTTTTTTTACGCTGAAACATTTTGGTCATTTTTTGCCGAGACATTTTGGACGCTGTCACTGAAACATTTCGGTCATTTGTCTCACAGTTGTATTAAAACTCGCCATAACAATGTTTTTTAGCGTATATTTCAATCATTCTGACCGAAAAAAAAGCAGGTTGGGTACCATCGTCATAAAAGATGTGGTGTTCTGAATGGCATCTGCTCCCAGGTACCCCACCACTCAACTGCTCACGTGATTCGTTACAGTCAGGAAGAATAGCGGCACAGCCTCACGAAGTGTGGCCACCAGGTCGGTCCCTGCCGCCACCGGGGAGCGATTTCAGGCCCTCAGTCGGTCTGCGGGCGGCATGACGTCAGAGATGCAGCGCTTGAGGCTGCAAGCGCTCGAGCGTGGAGAGAAGCTCAGTGAGGTGGAAGAAAAGACGCAGCAGCTTCAAGAATCGGCCTCGAAGTTTTCGTCCAACGCACATGCGGTATGTCGGTCGGTGCTTCGTGGCTATAGCAACCTGGAGATTTGTTGAAAGCATTAATGTTTCGATAAAAAATGCGATTTGAGATTAGAGCAGCGTTGGGATTTACCCATCCAAGATGATGTGTAGGTTTCATTAACTCCAGAGCAGGGGTCTCAAACTCAAATTCCTCCGAGGGCCAAATTAGAACCTATGAAGTTACCTGGGGGCCGCATTATGGCGGAACGTGAACCTTGCTAGAAACATGTTTTACATGGTATTTCCTGCGAAAGGTATCGTGAATTACAGGCAAATCATTTCTAGCCTTCTGTACGTTCGTTTTAAAGGAGCATAATCATTCGCTGGCGGAAAACTTTTAAACACTGCTGAATAAACTAAACAACGAAGTGTTGATTATTGTATGAAAATTCCCAAAACGTATCGTGGGCCACATGTGTCCCGCGGGCCGCGTGTTTGAGACACTGCCCTAGAACGAGTAACTGCTATCAACGCAGCATTTACTCTGCACAAACCCATTGCCTGCCGTTGACACGCTTGCGGCACTGTAGTGTATGTTCCGATTGTCAGGTAGTTAAGGTGAGGTGCCGAACTATTTTCACATTTTTTACATATGAGCTGTGGCGTCAAGTCTGGGTTGTTTTTTTTGGTACATTGAAGCTTGGTGGACAGGGTCAACTGATTTTTGGTTGCCCCAACTGCTATGCTATCAAAGCTTTGCATGGGTAAGAACAGTGTTTCCAAATACAAATGGAATGGACTTCTAGCGATGAAATGTTTCCGAATGTGTTTTTTGCTTTGTTCATTCTGTGGTCTTCTTTCTTTATTTCAACGTCTTTACCTTTATTTGCAATGTTTTTGTTTTTCACAGTTGTGTCTCACTTTTGGTGTTTTACATGAAACTGTGGGGGCAGTGACAGCTACGGCCGTCACTTCCTGCCCCTTGCATTCCTGATAAAGTCCTGCGCGGGTTGAAATTTTTTGTTCGCTTCCGCCCCGCAAAATTTAAACCCGCCCCGCACCCGCATGAATTTGAGAAATCTTGCCCGCCCCCGCACACTTCTAACCCGCATTGGCAATTTTAGCAATTTGGCCAACAGTTCTGTACTGGTGTTTGGCCGGGTCATTTCTACTAAGTGCTTTTATGTCACTATTCAGTTCAAATCGGTTGTCAAAGAGAGCATAACAAACTGAATAGTTCTAAAGCATGTTTTTTTATATAACATTTTTCATTTTGCTCGATTAGCCTATTGGTAGAAGTTGCAGTAAAAGCTGCATGTAAAAATTCTGCGTATTTCAGAAGCTGTAAAAAAAGTTGCAAAAACTTGACCTACTCATAACGCGAGAGTCTAACAAGCAACAAAATCAAGCCGGTCATTCTTTTCATTGGCAATCAAACCAAAACTTTTCCACAGATCTGATCTTTCGCAGTCAACAGATTTGAGGTGATAAAAAAA
>JGI24158J21664_10003554_pt1 | contig 19625 bp, 7 predicted proteins | sample Ectturendosymbi3_FD_21664 | JGI IMG/M metagenome (IMG submission 21664) | reverse complement strand
CCTTTAGGGCTGTGCGGATGACAGCCCCGAAATCGCCAAATTCATCGGCAAGTGTGCTGACAACGTCATCGCATAAGTGGTGTCGTTGGCAAGCAGCGAAACATTGTTTTTTTTTTTGGACTCCTAGGAAACGTTGAGCCGAAATGCTGTCGGAAGTGCCGAAAATGATTGTGTTGTGAAATTTTTGTAACTAAATCCAAACTTAAGGCGAGTTTGGCCGTTTGGCTGAATCTTTTGCCTTACAATATTCAGGGAGGGTTGCGGCCCGGAAGCCCGTCTAGACGAGCCGCCCCTGTTGGCCACCACACTTTTATGTCCCCAATTTTCTTTCAGTCAATATTTTGAGCAACGTAACTGCAGCTTAACTCGTTTTTTGTATGACACAGAGTTCTTGACGACCTCTTTCAAATGGCTGCATGGTTTTATACAGTAGAACAACGCTCAGGGATAAATGATCTGAGCATAGCTTCAGCTCTACAACTTTCTAAATTTGGTCTTTGTAACTTAAAAACATTGTGTTGCATCAGGAGACATGCAAAAAGTTATTTAGTTTTATCTGAGTGCTTTTGCTACAAGTTTTGCCTTTTAAGCTCACATTGTTCGTTATGGTTGCATTTTGCAAACTTCGCAAAAGGCTTTTCTTGAATCAGCAGGGTAGGCAGTAGGCACCAGTGACGTACGCAGAAAATTTTCATGGGGTTTTGATTCAGTGGTGTATGGTGTCATTTGTATTTGGTGTGTGTTGTTTGTGACGTCATAATTTGACGTCATATTCATATTTTCCAAACCAACATTTTGGAGAAGTTTGCGCTGATCAGCCATAGCAGACAAAATAATGACAATTGTCTCTGATAAAGTGAACTATCGCAAAACACAATCCATGTGTAGTGGGCGAAAGGTCTGCAAAAAGTGGAGAGATGGTTTCTGGATGCAGACGATAATCCAGATTCCACCAAAACCTAAATATTACATTTTGGCCATTTACAATGTTCCTTGAAATTCGTATGCAAATTCATTCTGTGGTATTTACATTAAGTCGACAAATTAACAAGCAAAACGTATGGGCAAACAATTAATCCCCTTTGCGCAGGTAATTGCTTTGTATTGAGTAACGTCTTCAATCCCACACGCAAGTCGTTTGAATTTAAGTATGCGTCGCAGTAACATAGAAAACGCAAATACATGAAGGAAGACGAGGATACATACATGGCGGTAGTAGAAAGTATGCGCATGATGGCGCAAATGCATTTACTTTGATGAAACACAAGTTTTTGAGACATATGCATGAACGACGTCATCATGCTTACTATAATGTAGTACGGCGATGACTTCCAAGTACATCGATTTATAAAATGCATGAGGGAGTGGGAGGCTGCGAAGGACAAAGGGTCATCTAGGCTGCAGACCTCCCACGGGCGAAACTGCTTAATTTGTAAAGGGAACAGTGCATAATAGTTAGTAAAAGTCTTTTGCTCTGGGTATAAAATGTAATATGGGTAATGCGGTTATATAGTAAATTGAAGTAAAATGTATTGCAGGCAAAGCCAAGCCACGAGAAGAAAATGGTTTAGAGTTATCAAATTAAGCATTTGCTGTTTTCACACATTCAAAAATATTAGTGTATGCTAGAGAGGAAATGCGTCAAAAGCTGTAGATCGCTGCAGCACTGCAATGGTGTCACGAGATTTAAGCAGGTTGAGAAAATTTTTTTGTAAAATATCAATCTGGAGGGGGTTTTAACCCCAACGCCATCCTTGCGTACGCCTTTGGCAGGCACTGAGCCAACTTTTAACTTTCGAATCTTGCAACCAAATATGTCGAAACGTTTGGTAGCTTTGGTTTGCCAGGAAGATTTTTGCAAGATATTACTGCTTACTAACGTAACTGAACTACTTGGAAATATCATGCCGTTGGAAGAAAACATATTCTACCACTTTTGTCTTTTAACTTAACACGCTCACTAAGCACACAAGCAAATCATTTAGGCTTCACCAAACCATCTAATTGCTTATTAATATGATACTTTTATCTACAGTCAATAGAGAGAAAATACGGTTAGATTCAGCAACAAATCAGTTAAAATGGCAACAATGCTGACCGCAATCTTATGCCTTTTTTATACTGTACAAAAAGAATCAAACAAGAATATCTAGACACAGACAGCATTCAATTGAAAACCTTGCCAAATCTTAGCCAAAATTGGCAAAATACTGACTTTTTAGACTGAAAAATGTTTTCCACAGAATATAATAAATAAGATTTATTACAGAAGACCACGGGTCCCCAAAAGCGCGGGGCCCGTAGCAATTGCTACATTTGCTACTATTGTCAATCCGGCTATGAGTGCCATCAGTTCATAAAGAGCCAATGCTTTGAATATCCATTTCATGTTTTGCAAAGAAATCTTTCACAAACTGGAAAACATGTTTTGATTTGGTGGTGATTTTCAGTTTTTCTCAGAAAAGGAAGTTCTTTATGGTACTATCATGGACATACCTCACAAGTGCAATGAGTTGACTTCAATTCGAAACATCTGTAGTCTCATCTGAGTGGAGGGAGATTTTCAAGGACCTAGCGTTAATATGCGAGATCAATTTTCCAAAATATCTAAACCCACTAATTAAAAACTCCACGTTTGCTGTAAGCTTTCGAAGATTCAGCCGAATGGGCTCTGCTTTCGTCTTTTTGCGATGATGAAACTTGCACATATATGTATTCAAGTAACTAGTCTCCGCACAGGTAAAAAGTTTGAATCCATCAGCAAACTTTTAAAAATAGAAAATCGATTTCAAGTAACATTACGCATCGTCTTTCCTACAATGTTATTGAAATAAAACCCTTATTCTCTGTATTTGATTAATTTTATCGATTGTCGCAACCCTGGTATGATTTCTCGCACCCGTGGTTGGGAATACTGTAACTTTTCAAGAGAGAATCGAGAGAAGTTGTAGATTAACAACATAGGTTAGCAGGAATTGGTGGCCTCTAAAAAGTGAAAGATAGATAGGTTGTTAGGCCTTCAAATGACGATGGCAATGTATTGCTTCATTTCTCTCTCAGGTCACTTAACATGCATTTGCATTACACCCTCAAGCAAGTTCCCATCTGATCCATGCAGCATGTGCCAGTAGGCTTAAAATAAGATGAAGCGTCTAGTATCAGCAATTTAATAAAATGTAATTTTTGGAAAGACAGTTTTTGGATGTCCCCTGCCTTGAATGGCCTGGGCCGCTACCCCGTTTGTCCCCCACATTGCACACCCCCTCTCCTGCTCTACACTAAGTTACGAGCAGGTGATTAGCTGCCAAAATAAAGTTGTGCTGAGTATGCAAAACCATCGGTAATGCACCTTTTAAATCTTTTTTGCAGCAATCAAAAACCGTTTGGGTCTTCCATAAAAATTACCCAACTTCAACTCTGCAAACGACGTGTGCAGCGTTCATTGTGAAGCACCGGTGTGAAAATATTTATGTTTATTACACACATTTATAAAAACCAGCATTTCATTATATTGGTACGACATAGATTCCCCACGTTTTTACGATCAAGCACCAAACGAAGATAAGAACAACACGATGGCTTGTCTGAGCTACTTGCAACTTATTTTTTTATCACAAAGAAACTTACTCAAATTTGAAGAACAATCGTGTTTACGCAGAGCCATTCACAACAAGTGATGCCAGGCAACATTCCGCCATAAATTAGGGTTGTTGATCTATTGCTCAGAAACATTCAGACTTTTTATGTATGCTAGATTGCAGCATGAGAATTGGAAACTCTTAGTTAACGCATTAAAATACAGTAACTAACGCGATCTTTGTCGAGGTTTGACTGAAATAAGGAAAGTTTCAACGAAGTATTGAAAGGAATGCTTTTCCAGTTAAGATCAGACATTAAGATCTTATGGAGTATATATTTCGTCCACAAAAGAGGTGTCATTAGGTCTGCCAAGTGATTGAAACATAAAACAAAATTACATAAAGCCCACAAACAGTAATGTACAAATAAAGAAAATCTACTTTAAAAATTGCAACCACAGCTGACAAACTTTACATATGAAAGGAAAAGGTCACAGTAGGATCAACTAACTAAACAAGCTACGCAGTGCACACTGACACGCACACAAAAAAAATAACAGTCTTGTAACATACGGAATGCGTGAATGATTTACCGTGCTTACAAGAAGTTTACTAAAACAGCCACCCAGTGGGTCTCTGGATGATCGCGTCTGGTCACAGGTTATAACCAAGCCGAAGAAGCGCAAGTTAAACCATTCCAAAACCTTCCACTACATAGCAAGACTGCGTTAAAACCATACAATACTCGGAAACATTGAGCCAAATTAAAAATTAACTACGACAAGAAGCAGGCAAAGCAACATATAGCACGTCTTCCCAGCTTTTAAAATAGTGGTTCTTAACCTTTACAAACACGCCGAACCTTTACATAGTTTTCCAAGTTTTTGTCGAACTCCATTTTTGCCCATTATGACAGAAAGTAAAATGGGGTTACTGAAAAAAGACGACCTTCATCGAACACCTGAAACGGGTTCGTCGAACCCAGGTTAAGAACCACTGTTTTATAGCATGTTCAACAGATCTTGACACAATGCAGATGGAAACCATGAAGCTGTGAAAGTCAACATATTAACAATAACGTTTTAACGGTTCGAATACCTATTTTATACAAGAATGCTTACACTCAGTAAAATTTGTCCATTTATAAGTGGTCTTTTATCTCGAGACTTTGGCATCTTTCACTTGACACATGTTCCGTTGAGTGAAACATTCAGACAAATGCGCTTGATAAACTTTTAGTGAGCAAACGAAACGTGCTCGTTGCTGTAACAATTGCGTATATTGTTAAACCATGTAACAACTACGACATTACATGCTTCGAAAAGGACATTTTAAAGAGAGGTGCCTGAAAAGATGGAAGGCAAAAAAAGGACGGTCAGTAGTGCGATCACCATGCTACGTACACCGGTTGTTGTGGAGACAGTTGCACTTCCACTGGAGCTATCCGAAACTTTGATTTTTGTAGGAAAATTGGATGGATTTTGACAGGTGAGCGGTGACTTTGTGTACCTTTGATTGATTTCCAGAGGTGGAACAAGCGAGGGAACCTAGACATAATAAGAACTGTTCGGTGAAGAAACTATGCAGGAGTAGACTTGACGGAAACTGTGTGTCAAGTGCACCTGTGATTCCTCAGTGGTTATGCGTGAAACGTGAAAAAATTGATTAACCCATTAAAACTTGAGACATTATTCTATTAATCATAAATAACAATCAGCTTGCGAAAACAACTTTTGCCTATATTTCCATAATGATCAAATCCTCGGAAAAATCAACTGCAGCACTTAAACACTTTTCGTACTATTAGGACGCATTGAAATACGGTTTTTCAAACAGGGAAACAAGGGGAGGAAAAAATGCGTGAAGTTGCACTGAAATCATCCGTATAATTGAGGGTCTGGAACTTTTCATCGCAGTTTACGTCCCTGCGCACTCTCAAACCTTGCAAAACACGCGCCACTCCAGCATCCCTGCACGCAGGAACCGAGCTTAAGGGGAATACGAGGGGGACATGTACCCCACGTTTTGCACAGGGGGGTCACAATATCTTTTGTCCCCCCAATATCAATTTCAATTAACCGAATCAGTGTGCCAGTAACGGGATTCGATCGGTTCGCAAGAACCTGTTTCGGAATTTCTTTGATCTCGAGAACCTGTTGTTGGCTCAGGTCAGAAGTTGTAAATTTGCCCTCATGAACACCTTTTACTTATAACTTAATTTGGCAAACCTTTCATAGACCTGTTAATAAATTTTGATAGTAAAAAAATTGACTAAAACTGGGGAAAATAACTAAAATAAATAATTTTTTTTGCTAGATTGAACCAATTGGCATCACAAAGAATAACCTTTGCCCTTACGTTGGGCCAACCAGCATGGTTTGCATCTGAAGACTGTGATAATGAGAGAACCTGCTGTTAATGGCTCCTGGAGTGCAAGAACCAGTTCTTAAAAAATTTGAATCCCACCACTGGTGTGTACATAAACTTCGCTCAATCACGAATTCCTGCGCTGGTCTGCAGTCTGCAATCAGAACACGATTGCCACTGCTAGTATTTACCAAAAGATCTTGTGGTCTGTTTTTGATTTGATCTACAGTATGTGGCCTAATGGTTCTAGTGAGAGTCTTGTGGTTTGTGGTAGTACATTATTTTATTTGGGAGCTGACCAAATTGAACTGATTATCACAATTTTGAGCATACTTCGTTCTATTTAAGACCAGCTATCAGAATTAATGTGTTTTCATATTATATGCTGTGCTAGGTATAGCACAATTGTACAGTACCAATTGTTATACCACCACCATGGGGCTGCAAATAATAAAGGTTTGTCCTCCAAAGTTTTCTAGCAAACTCTGTCTCTGCCTGCTGCACGTAGCTAACCTGCCCGCTGGACATGAAAAAACATTTGAGCTTGCGCCAATACCTTAATTATCGATGCTGGAAATATGGTTGTCGCAAATGTCAAAATTTCAAAGAAGGTTTCGAGTCAAAAATTCGAAGAAGGTTTCGATTTGAAATGCATAGCGAAATGTTGTCGACAAGTTAAAGTAAACATTCATGCTCACTGAACCAGATAGCTTATTTTGCAGTGTAGACAATACTGTACTAAAACTTGCTAAGGAGTTCAGCGACATAACACAACTAAAAGCGAGAAAATGCTTTTGGGCGCAACTCCTAAGTTAACTGCAATGTAATTTTCGATTACCGTTCTAGCTGCAACAACTTCATATCGCTTTTCAATTGTGCGAAATATTGATTTATTTTGAATTTATATAATTTTTTTCGCTGATGAACCTGAATTTTTCCCTAATAAGTGAGATTATCGTAAGTTGTCGCAAATACTTAGAAGTAGGTGCGGTGTTTCATATTAAATAGTGATAAAAAGGTACTACTTCGACATACGTCATAAGTAATCTATCTGTTTCGGCAAAAGCTTGGAAGAAACCTGTTTTAGATGAAATAATTTTTTTTTTAATCTGAACTTTATGACAAACTACTTTTTCTTTTGAAATTCTGGCAGACTTGGACTTCTTAGTAGTTTAACTAAGGGGATTTTGTGAAAAGGCAAGCGAATTTAAAGGAGTTGAAATATCTGAGTCAGAAGTAGATTACACTAAGGAGCAGCACTTAGTGATCTTCGTCTTTGTTCAAAGTACACCAGTGAGGTTTTACCCTTACTGTTTAAACTGACTTCTAAATTGTCACATGGAAATTTTGGTCAAACGCCTTAAATAATCAATGAAGCCATAAACGAAAAGGAATGATGCAAGCTAAATTTCCACGCTAAACTCTTGCTCTGTTGGTTAATCTTTTGTTATCGAATAGACCTTATAGCATGGTTACGGAGTCGGAGGTAGAATGTTCGACTCCGACACCTACCTTCCAAAATTTTTCGACACCGACTCCGAATTTTCCAAAATTTCCGATTCTGACTCTTTAATATAAAATGAATGAAGTTTGACTGCCAACAATTTCGTAGAAACTAGCAGTGAATGGAGATTGTGGTGCACAGCAAGAATTCTGTTTCAATAAAAGTTTCAAAAAAGTTGTAGAATTTAACTTAGGTGTTCTACGTAGAATATAATTCAATTGGAATCTTAATTTTCTTAGGAATCCGACTCCGATTCCTGCTCCTGCTCCACTGAAAAACTTCCGACTCTTTGCGGCTCCGACTCCAGCTCCGACTCGGCAACACAGCCAAATAGCAGCCGCCTATAATTAAGGCCTCTGCTCTATTTCCCTTTCAAAGTTCTGTGCATCAGGCAGCAAATCCCTTTCACAAAAGTCTTTGAACGGCCATAAACAAACTTGGACATTTGACCTGACAGCTTGACAGCCGTTTCTAGAGCAGATCTTTACTGCACTCAGGTAGTATAGGTTTGAAAAGCTTAGAAACTAAATTTCATCGGATCCACGTACTTTCACGATTCTCTGCGCAATCAGTTTTTAATCATAGAAAGTCCGAACAGAAAGATCAAAAAAAGTCTTTTTCGTTTGATTTCAGCATCAGCTTTCGTACTCACAGAAAGACTTCCACCCGTTCCTCTGCAGCGAACGTTTTTGAACATATTGCTTGTAGCTTCAGCAAACTCATCTGCCTTTGATTCATTCCACGAAACCTGTAGGCAATAAGAAACTATGAACGAAATGCATCATTTTGTTTGAGCATAAAACTGGGATAGACTTAACAGTTTCATCAACACTAAAAAGCCTTCAAAAAACTATACATTTTTATTTTGAGACGTTTCGGATTATTCTTAATCCATCTTCAGTCAAAAAAATATGAAGGTTTCGTTTGAAGTTTGTAACTCTTGACTATATTTTGTTTGAAGTTTGTAACTCTTGACTATATTTGAAACATTAAAAAAAAACAAAAAAGCAATCAATTACCGGTACTCAACATAAACTTGATGCACAACGATATTGTAATAGTCAGTTTTAACGTTTTGTTTTATAAAAGATTTAAGGATGTAGGACGTTTTGCAGAAAAACACTGTGGTTGGCATACGTTTGCTCAGAAAGTCGTCCTTCATTAGCACATTTCAAACGATTTTATCATATGCCAGAGTGCACCAACTATCTTTTCCACAAAGATTGGCAGCGTGTGTTAAATTATGAAAACATATATTAAGCTATGTCATGCAACGCGATTCGCTATGCTGCTAGTAGTAACAAAATGTTGTTTGGCTGGTTTTCAATCTCCGGAGGAAACAGCTGTAATGTGGGATTTTTCGTTGTAACCTGTAGTTAACTTGAAGTGGTACGCAGACTCGTTTTGTTACCCAAACTGGTTCCAAATATTGCCAATTGTGGTTTAAAACCCAACTTGTCTTGAATTGGTTCTATAATCCAGCTTTTAACTTCGTGAGTGCGATTCCAGAACCCAGCAACAAGCTTCAGTTGTAACGGTTGAAAACGTCGGTGATGTTTTATGACATACGATCATGTACTACAATTGTGAAGTTGTGACTAACAATGGCATTTTGATACAAGGATACTATCAGAAAATGATAATCCACACATATTTCAAACTTTGGAAAGAACAAGCAAAGCTATGTTATCATTTATAAGGGTTGGTGTTAAATAATTATTTGTATTTTAAAAATGCAGTTTTGACCCATACCTAATGTAGGTTCACTGCTGCTAAGAAAATTGTTATTCATGTGTTTGGTATGCTGCTAACAAACAGTTGCATTCCTTATCAAAAGAACAGACACGTGCGAGCAAATGTTTGTAGAAACAACCACGTGACCAGCAATAAATTCTAAGCACGATGGCCTCAACTTTAAATAAAAATCGCAGCCTTGAAATACAAGAAAAGTTGCCAAATTTCATTCTTTTGAACCTTGCCTGAAGGCAAACATGATTTTGGTTGTTTCTACTCATGGATGTATAGGTCTGGTTTGATTTCATGAAGCCGCGATCGCGTTGCAAAAACAGCGTGCGAATAGGCTTTTATGAATGACCAGGTTTTTTCAGGTGCTTTAGGAACCCGAAATGGGTGTCTAGAATTGAAAATCTGGTCCCTAGAATCAGCGAAAATTATCGTCGCATCCCTAAAATAAGAGGCAATTCGGTCGCTAGAATTAGAGAAATCAGGTCCCTACAGATCCTTACCGGGTACCTAATATTTTTCTTTAAAAAACCCTGGAAAGACTGATTGTAAAACTGGAACTTTTATTTGGAACTTTGACAAAACTTAGCTCTGATCAAAAGATTCGAATATTGTCAACTAAACTGTTAAAAACTTCCGAATATCATTTCAATTTGTGTGTCCCAAAGATGCCATTAATCTATTAATGTCAAAGGTTTTCTATTACCCTCGCAGTTAAGACCACATCGTTCAGAAACTAAATAAAAAGCTCACCATGGTATGGACCAACTTACGTTGTTCACAACTTGTTCCGCAGTCTTGCCAGTTAAAACTTGAGGGGATGTCACATTTACGACGTCCAGGGTGCTATAAGCATTTGGAACGGCTGTGAAGCTGTAAAAACATTATATACCGATGAGACTTGCACTTTGATGTTTCAAAAACTATCTGAAACCTAATTTAAACAAAACCTTTTGCACCTGGCTATTTTTTGCAACAATTTTAGTAACGAATTTTCAACATGCTCTATTTTTCTTAACTTTCTTCAAAGGAATCAGTTAAGCAGCACCAATCGCACTACGTTCATTCTTTGCGGCGAAGGATGGTGATTATAACAATATTTGTTTTTTCGTTATACCATGATCCAAACTGACGGGCATTTGTCTATTCTCCAATATACGTCAAAAATTCTTTATTTTTTGAAAACGTAGTACTGCTGTGCAACTCCCTGAAAATATCAAATTAGATGATAGGCTCTAAGCAAAGAAAATAGAAGTAAGTTACTTGCGGCAAAAGATAATACTGTATTACTAATTTTTTAGAGAATGCGTGTAAATTTTAACGTATTTACAATGATTTTCCGAAGGAAACCAACAAAACAGCATTTTCATACAACTGCACTAAAAAGTACAAAATGTTTAATCGTCAACAAAAGTTTAGGAAATCTTATTGGAATGTCTAGAGAAAAATTTGATTCTCAGGTAGAACGTATGCAAAAGCAAGAACAAAGTAAGAAAAGTGTTTTTTATAACTGTCTCTCGTTTTATCCAACCTAGTTTTTCTACATTGAAGGACCACGAAAGCACCATACTTTACAGATCTCAATAAACGCATACTAAAATAAAGAAAAAAAGTTGTGCACATGTAAAAAAAATACTCGTGGGTCAAATAAGAGGCTATTCACAGAGATTTTAACCATCATCTGTTTATTCTCTTTCCGTAAGCAATACAATTCTCAGGCTACAGACCACCGTACGTCTCTAAATGAAGACTTTGAGCAGTAGTGCATCTTAAATGTTTATTCCTGTCAGTTGGAAACATGTATCCCAATGAATTTGAATGTAGCTCAAACATCACACCACCTGCTAATTACTAAGGTAAAGTTCTGCTCATCGTTGAAACGTACTTACATATGTATAACTCTCACAAGAGGTTGGCGACCAAACTATAAAGATGCGACATTTTATGGACGGATATGAAGAGAACGTTTTTGCAATTCTGTTTGATTTGTGACTTGCCGAAATTACTAGAATATTCGTAAGGTGGATTTGTTGAATAAAGAACCATGTATATTATGTGATCTGCGATAGAACCACGAGAGTAAAGGCGCGTTACTCATCCCAATATTTTTACAAATTATGCAAAAAGTACATTCCAAGGTTGAAAGATCACCAATGACGTCACGTGATCAATCAACCATGAAGAAGGTAGGAACCGTAGATTGGACTCTATAAGATTTATAAATTGCTGGAAAACTCGGACCAATGCCAAAGCCTACAGACGTGATGATACTAACGACCACTGCATTTCACATGAAAAATTTACGATTATCAAAATTAGGATTATTTGCCGTTATATAGTCTCCTACATACGCAACAACAAAAAATTGCTGCTGGGCAGCACCAAACCTTTGCCGTGGGTTTGACATTTTTGGTAGATATGTAAATATTTAGGTATAGCTTTTGCGCGTTTTCTACAGGAAACGCTAGTCTATGACGAATAATAGCAGGATACTTGGGATTCCATTTCCAAACAGTTTACTCATATCAATAGAGCATCAATACGTCACAAAGCCATGAATTTCCAAAACATACACAAAACGAATGGATATAAAAATTTTCATCTCAAGCGTGAGCAAGTCTTACGTGTAGCTTTGTATCCCAAAGTAAGTCATCAGCGAATCAAACAAAGGATTTGTTTCGCAGAAAGTCACAGATATCTTCGGATAGTAGTAGACGTATGACAAACACATCTCCTTCTGTGTGTCCAGGCCACCCTGAAACGTAACCCATGAGATTTTGTGGCTGCTGCTGCAAAATCAAAAACTAGCACTTAATCTCACTCTCTGTTTGATATTCGATAAATAGCAAATTTTGAAACTATGATTCTTGCAACTTTTGCTTGAGATGATGAAATATTGGTAGCATTAAGTGGAAATAACGCAAAATCAACAAAGTGTATAGAATTCCAATCAGAGAGTTTTCCATAAATTGGGCTCGAGTCCCCCGCTGAAAGTCGTCTTAAGCTTGTGAAATGGGGAAGTACTGTGGCGACATGATTGCGCCTCACGTACGGATGGGTTGATAACAGCAATAGCACAGTGAAATTATTAGAATGGAGAATCCCAATTGCTATTACGCTGAGGGTCGTCGGTTCGACTCTCTCTAATTAAGCAGATCCAAACGTTTCATGATAAAAGCAATTGGTTGAACAATTTTGTTTCGCTTCGGAAACAATAAACGATGCATTACAGCTGTTAACTTGTCATTTTATAAAGTTTTACACAACGTTTCTGGACAAAGAAATGTGAACATAGCAGTTTTCAAATATTCCTACAAGAAACGTTTTCTACTTACTACAGTTGTGCTTGTGCGAGACAACGAGTTGTAAGTGCACACCAACTGAAGAGTATCTCCTTTTTCAATCGCTACTTCCCGTTGCAAATACCGCGTTTCTTGAAAATTGAAATCATACGCTGTATCTTCGGCAATGTGAGGCAATTCTTTGGCGTTTCTGAGAAAAATTCATCCATTTAGGCCTATGCAAGAATAGCGAAATGTGAGAAATGAGAGTGAAATTTGTAGAAGGGTCTCGTGTGAGACAATGTACACGATATTTGTAGCATACGCAATTTTTTATACCTGGTGGTTAAAGATTTCTACATTTAACTTCTTAATTATAAATATATTTATGAAGGTGCGTTTTATTTCATATCTTTGACTGAATATCAAATTAACAAAAATAACAACTTACCAAGATTTTTGACCATATGTCATCAGTTTATTCAAGCAGAATCAGCAATAATACCTTAGGCAACAATTTCAATTTTTCTTGAGAAACATTGTTTTTTCACGAATAAACAGATGAATAGGACAAATTGACAGTTCAAATTTCTCTGAGATGAAATACCCAATGTACCATGACGAAGATTACTGGAAGGGGAAGCAAGTTAGAAGATTTACCTGATATGCTTCAAGGTAAGATGCGCTCCGAGCAAATGCGAGTGAAGCATAACGGCAAAAACGGTTATGTTTTGCAGGTTGGCGTCTTGAAGTGCCTGAGAAGAATTTGCTGTATCATTCAGGTCTATAGGCGCAGGAGACGTGGTTACAGGAATGAAACTGCCTAACATTTCGCTTTTGGGCAAAAATCATTTCAAACATTGAAAAAGAATTTTGTAACGAATTGTACATCTTTTAAAAAAGTTTTTTCCAAAAAACTTTTTTCTGACATTAATGGAGTGAGAATTTCATTAGCGTGTATATTTATTACTTCCAGAATTGAAAGATTGTACGTACATATTTTTCGGGCGAAATTCTCTATCCCCCCAATTTTGTCTCGTTTTTGTTGTTCTGAGAAAACTTATTCTTGATAGTCACTATTAACGTGGGCGCTGATATCTATTTGTGGAATGCTTACTTCAGCGTGTGCATTGATCGCCCTTCGTGAAATCATGTTAGAACTAGTGCCTATCCTGGTCGCAACAGTTTCTTCAGAACAGTCGTGTCTGTGAACCAGACCGTGGACTGTTGCACAACACACATTGACTTCTGTTTACCGCTTGCTACATAAGCAAGAGGGTATTGTTACGGTGTGGTGAAAGGTGAAGACGAGTGAACATTTCCACGTGCTTCAAAGTATCACTGTCACGAATGCTTGACGAAGTTACGTTTCATCGGCCAGGTCCGATGAGACAGAGGAGAATTCATTAGCGATCCCGACCCACACCTTCACATGAGGCCAAGCAAAGACAACACGTAGTGTCTTAACATAACTGCAATATAGGAGCAGGCTACTGTACAGAAACTGAGACCCTCCCAGAAACGTGGCCCCTTGACGCCATTTTTTGTCAAAAGTGGGTTTACATGCAGTGTTAAGTTATTTTCCAACAGCAAAAAGTGCAACGTGATGCAGCAGTGTAAGGAAGCACTGGAAAGTGTTTCAATTCATTTATTTTATTTCATCACTGCAGAGATAATGTTTATATTTCTTTCGTTCCTTTAAATCTACTGCATTCATTTCACAGGCCCCTTAAAATCCTCCCGTGGGCATCCTGAGCCCCATGTAATAGATATAAATTCACGATCCTCTGATGCAAATGGAGTACAAAATAGAACGATGGTGGAGAGATAATATGAATACGAAACCTTACGTGAAGTATTGTGGGAGATGGGCTTGAAGTTTTGTTAGTAATTTAAATTAAAAATCCTTCCCTAATTGTTTATCAGGTTTTGCTTTTCATGGTTTTCCATTCAAAAGTGACAGACATTTCGGCGATACGACCAACGCCAATCTTTCACGATTCATGCCGATCTTGTACGATTTAAGCCTACTTTCCGGGTTGGTCGTTAGCATTATGTCAGCCTTGCTCAACTTGTAAAAGCAGGAATACTGTAGCTAGTGACTCAATGAAACAATCCTCACTCACTATTTGCGCAACTCAGATTTTCCTATGCACTCAGACATTTAGCAAATTTGGCGCATGCTTGAATTGTTAGATTCGTTCGATTTGACGTGACATAGAACTACATGATTGGAACGCTTTAGAACCACGTGACTGGCGCGCTTTGAGGTTTCTTGTTTCTTTGTGATTTTTGCCCCATTCAATGAAAGTTTAGTATTTGGATAATTAGTGAATGTGCCAGTGATTAGTTCGCAAATGGAAAGACTTTGAAACAAATTTTTCAACTACTTAAATGCAACAGGTGAGTTGTCTCCGTAATTATTGTAATTGGTTTCTATTCTAAATCAGGCGGATTGAGTTTACAATGATTTCTGACTGCACTTTTTCATTCAATTTTATAGTCCAAAATATGATAGTGGGGAGGATTTTTTCCAGGGGAGAAAAAACCGTTCAGGGTGCAGATTTTTCCAATGGAAGTCAAAACGATATTTTCAAGTAGGACCAAAAACTGTAATATGTCATTTTTCCCTCTCGAAACTAAAAAATAAATTTTTTTTGCTAGAAATGTAACGGAAAACTACCAAATTTCAAAATCCAAGGTGGTATCAAGACCCTCCTTCTCCCCCACGCCCATGGTTCAAAACCAACCCAGCTTTCAACACATACATACGGCATATGCCAACAAAAATGCCTCAATATAATTTGACTGCCTAAAATACGCTTTGTCATGTGAGAGGCTACACATACTTGGTCCAGACATTGGCTGGTGCATTCGCCAGCTTGTTGGAACGATTGAGCATTGGGTGGAATGATTTGTTCCAGCCCGCTTACTGCGTGTCCCACCTCAATCACACTAGCATCATATTGACGGAGGTTGGAAGTGTAGACGAATCTCAGTCCGGAGGAGTCAACAATATCTGTACGGCAGTGACGAAACGGAATCAACAAAAGTACTTATGCAGAACACAAAAACAAAAGCTTATATTTTACTTAAATTCCCACTAGTGGGAAATTTCATCCATGCAGTGGGAAATTCTTTCTGATTTGGTGCAGTGAGAAATTGTTTTACTCCAATACCTAAAGAAGGAAATTTAAATATTAAGTTACGAACTTATTTTTTAAAGAAACATCTACCTGTCAACTAGAGCGTTGTTTTGCAATTATTACGTTTTTAGCGTTCAGCAATGTTCAAATGTCACATTCGAATAACGACCGTTGTTGTTTACAGGTAGCCACGGTTGCTATAGGTAGGTAGTTAGGTTAAGCGTACTGCATAGCGTAAGTACGAATGATATGTAAAAAAGCTGTCTTCAATTTATCAGCAAGGTTGAATTGAAATTATATTTTGCTGAAGATGAGGTGATGTTATGTTGTAACAAGTGAGCTTAAATCTTTTTGCGGTGAAACATCACAACCTGCTTCTCGAATCTTTATTTTTCGAAGACATCTAGTGTAGTGCAAAAATGTCGGTTTCGAAGGCTAATAAGCGAAAATACAAGGAAGACTGCATCAGATATGGCCTTGCTTGCCTCCAGAAAGATGAAGAATATATCCCGCAAGGGTATGTTGTACATGAAAACACTGGCTAACAACTGTTTGAAATCATTCCAACTCAAGCAGCATTTGAATAACGGTCACAAGGAGCAACCTAGCAAAATCGATTGAGCAGGCTACTTTACAGTAAGTCTGAGGAAGGTTGTTTCAAACGTGTCAGACTGGATGCAAGACGTGCATTTAAACAAGTAAATTTGTCCGTTGAGGCATCCTATGTGGTTGCACTCCGCATTGCTAAAGCGAATAAGTCATGAGACTGCAGAAATAGTACAACCATGCCTCCGGAATTGTGCTAAAATAGTTTTGGACGACAGAGCTTGCAACACGTTGAAACAAGTTTCCCCTTCTAATGACACAATTAAGAATTTTACCAATAATCCTCGTAGCGAGATGTTAGTGAAGTGAAAGCAATCGCAAAAAGCACATTAGAAATTAAAAATGAGCACTTCTATTTTTTGTTTGATTGATATGATGTAAATGAGTGAAATCCTTGAGCGAAACCCATGAGTAGATCCTTTTAATTGTTGTATCTATTATGCGAAACCTATGTACCGCCAAGCTATTAGCTACTATGAGTATTGGATAAATAACGTTTCGTAAAACATCGTCACTAAAAATATCAGGAGGGAAAATCGAACTTGGTGATTGACCTTAGTGGGAAACTAGACCGAAAAGGTTAAGAACCGCTGTTCTAGAACAAAGTCACAAACTCAAATTGTTCCCAGGGCCAAACGAGGTCTTATAAGTGACGCGAAGGCCGCATTATGACGCTGACGCAACAACAGCGATTCGCGAACCTCACTAGGAGCAGTTTTTATATCTTATTTCCTGTGAAAGGTATCATCAGTCGCAGCAAATCATTTCTAGCCGTCTTTGCGTTCGTTTCAAAGGAACTTGTTCACTCGCTCGCCGAGCACAAAAAACGGTGAACAAAATAAATGACATTAATGTTAATTATTTGAAAATTCCTATAAAGCATCGCGAGTCGTACAAAATGCCCCCGGGCCAAAAGCCTGCTTGCCGCTTGTTTGAGACCTGTGTTTTGAAAACTCTGGACACATTTTGTAGAGGAGCGTTTTTACTGAAAGAATCATTCAAGGTCTTGTAAAAACGTGAAGAAATCCTTGTTCAATTCAAACACAAAATTGCCGTATTTCGCATCTAGTAGAAAAGCTTTATTCGAGGTTTATTTGCTCCAAATCAAAAACTTAACAGTGCAGCGATATTCACGCTTGACATTTTTCTTTGTTTTGTGTAAAAAAACAAGTACCAAACTTCTAATTTTTGTTACAAAACAGCTTATTTAGAGGTCATTCTAAGTGTTTGGTAAGAACTTTGGTTATTAAACTTTTTTTCGAAATATAACCCTCTTCAGGTCTATTTTGCCCGTATAAGGCATTTTTACTTCAGGTGTTATGTACGCATACGAAAAATGACCGTTTCAAGGTGAGCCTTACAGTAGCTGATTTTTTATGTTGTCTGTCGAGTAGTATTCCCAAAATCTGCATATGCTTTGTAAATTTAAAGTTAGGGGGCTTACCAGGAGAAAGCAACGTACACCTGAAGTGTTGCAACAAGCATTTAGTAAAAGCTAATTTTGCCAGTCGGTGGGAAACACGTTTGACATGTTCATGTGGCACAAAGCACATTTGTTTGCCAGATTAATCAAAACGTTATTGAAGAGAAGCAGATTCGACCCATGTGAGTCATTTGAAGGTTCGGTATTTGCTTGCCAAGCGCCAGAAACCTTCGTGTTCAATAATTTCCCTTGGTGTGGAGTGAGCTGAGTTTTCGCTAAAAACCTTGTGATCTTCTATTTCTACACAAATTGTGTTTCAGTTGCTGTCATTGAACACCGTGGAAATTTGAAAAACGCCAGAGCCTGCACTTCGCCGCCATTCCAAAGGTTTTAAATACACAGGTCCGTGCTAGATTTTTAATTCTTGAAAATTAAGTTAAAGGTTTCGCTGTGACCAAAGCAACAGGGCCGAACAAACCAAAAAAATGTTGCCTCCATGCGGTCCGCCATCTACACTACATTTCCTGATTTAACGTCAGAAATAACCGGCTCAAGTCTATGGGCCACTGACGGCACGAAAACGTTGCCAAATTTGCGGTCTATAGCACCGAAACACGACGAGGTTCGCGTGCCGGACGTGTGGAGCTCCTGTGTGTAAAGAACACTTTTGAATCTTCTGCCCGAACTGTTGAAAGGAAAACGTTCGATGCACTTTGATTTTTGTTGTATGTTTCATGTTAACGTTGCTACTGTGTCAACGAAGTTTGTCTGCAAACGTTGTGGTTGTATGTACAAGTGCTTGCGCCAGTTACGTTTGTGAGAAAAGTTAATACCACATTAGTGTGCCAATAAAATGCCTTTTGTTACTTTGTGAAAGGTGCGTTAACTCAAAACAAGCGTTGTCCCTACTGCATGTTTGGAATCACATTGTTTTCCTTATTTTGATTGATTCTGTGCAGCATATTGGCAGATATTATCGTAAAGGAAATTGTCCAGTTTAGGCCAAACACACCTTATGGGCAAGAATTCACAAAAAGACTACAAAAATATTCAACTGACCCTGTTGTGACTTTGCAAAAGGTGCCTTAACTCAAAACAAGCATTGCCGCCACTAAATGATTGAAATCACATTGCTTTTACTTTTTTTGATCGATTCTGTGCAACAGATTGTCAGATATTATCGTAAAGGATTTTGTCCAGTTTGGGCCAAACACACCTTATGTACACGAATTTGCAAAATATCATAAAACTAACAAAATTTCATATCTCAACCTAATTTACTTTTTTTCATGTACCTCTGCCAGCTTCGAACACATCACACTATGGTCTTGTACAGACCACCAATAAAGGCTACTGGCGGGATTTCGGATATTTTCCGTATTTTTCGTGTCGTTGGGAACCGTACTACCCGCATTTTTTAGGGAAGGACATGTCTTTGGTTTTGAAATAACAAATTTTTCCGACATGCAATAAGTTTCTTTCTTAGGATCAGTTGAGCTTGGAAAACGTTTCTGAGTTTTTCAAACACGTGCCTGTTAACCTAAAACGTTTCTGTAGGCTTTGGTTGTGGTGGGGACGATTTTCCCCGGTGGGCGGCAAATTGTACCACCATTGTTTGTTTTAAAATAAACCTGAGCAGCTAATGAGCATATGACTCATTCCAAAGATTTTGATGTAGTTCTTCAAAAACTCATAATGTGCATTTGCTTTCTTTACTTTTGTATAAATGCTGCTTTAAATGTTTTGTAAAAATTGATGTTAGAATATAACAACGAAGAGATAATTCCTCGAAAGTCTATACAAGCAAACAACTAAGAAAAAATAGGATGTTGATGTTACAAAACCTAAAACTTCAACTTGATTTTAGTCAAAATGAAAGAAAGCCTTTGTTTCACCAATGGCGATAAAATCAAAACCCGAGATTTGTTTTCTCTACAAAAAATGCCATTCCTGGGAAACAATTCTTTGACAAATCAC
>JGI24158J21664_10003553_pt1 | contig 19627 bp, 14 predicted proteins | sample Ectturendosymbi3_FD_21664 | JGI IMG/M metagenome (IMG submission 21664) | reverse complement strand
AGAGAATGGACAGAGACAGATGCTCTTCGGGAGGCTCTTGGAGCAACCCATGCATGCTTATTTGGCCAACTAAGCACGTGACATCTCTCACTCTCTCCTAAAATCGTCACGGCAAACGGAATCGTAGCGATAGCATGAATACACCGGCGGACAGTTAATGTGTATAGTTTCTGTTGGTCCTACCAATAGGGTCATGGGCAAAGTAGTTGCTTGTCGTACAATATTCATTTCAAACTTTTCGCTTCAGTAAAATAATCCCTTTCACACTTTTTATATATTCTAAAGCACGAAATCAGATCTACGATTACTGCTGGCAACAAAGTCATTCATATTTTTTCTCTGTCGATCTGGCGGTCTTTGTGTTTGAAAAGCATTGTAAGTCCTGTCATTCGTTCATTTCCAATCGACGATCTTAGTTTTAAGACGTCTCATGGTGCTGAAACTGCGCTCACTTGTAGCGGTTGATACAGGAAGAGTGCCTAAAATGGTGAGCAATATGTTGACATTCGGATAAATGTCAGCATGGCAAGCACAGAGTGCCAAGATGGCACTTGACGGAACAGTGTTAACATCTTCCTTCTTCCACTTACTGTATTTACCCAACACTGCACTTTAGGAACAACCGCTGCTCTGGGACCAATATCTTCCTGATATATTTCCAGGAACCTTTCTAAATCTTCAGCAGTGCTTGGCGAAGCATCGCAATACTTAAGTATCGAGCCCCAAAGACTTCGGCACTTCTGCTTCTGACCAAAGAATCTATCCTCCATTTTCACTATCAAATGATCTCAATACGTTACAAATATGGCTTCCCGAAAAAAATATGTTCAGGGTCATCACAAGGATAATTATCTCCAAAAATTTGACTTTCATTTTCTGGGTATCAATAGTGCAGCATAATATTTTTCACATTCATTCTTAGCTTGGTCCAATATTTTATGAAAAACGTTTTTGTAATTGCTTCTTTTTTGTCGGATAATATCCAGCATACTATCAATGAGCTCAGTCAATGCAGATATATCAAATTCTTTCCCTTGAAGCAGTTTTGCAACAAGCAGGATTATACCCGAAGTGTGTTGCATAACTAAAGCCGCTATTAACAACGTGCATTTCTGTATAGAATTGAGCAAAGTTTCTGCTTTGGCCACAACCTCCACTTGCTTGTTTTCCTGCTGCAATTCCTCAATTTTAGAAACAAATGCTGGCAACAGTGTCACGAAAATGATGATCGAGTCATGCCTTTCTACCGAACGTGTGGCGCAAATTGGTTTCAGCTTCCGTCGCGAAGAAGTCGAGCTTGAAATCTCTCTTGCAACATTGTCTTGAAATATCGATACGCGCTGTGCAGAACGCGACAGGAAAACGCATATGTCCGATATAGTTGCCATCGCATTTCTAATACCTGGCAACTGCGATGAAGTACTAATAACCAAGTTAAGAACATGGTTGCAGCAATGAGTGTAGATGGCCCAAGGGTACAATTCTTTTACTTTAGCCTGGACATCACGACATTTTCCGCTCACATTACTTGCACCATCATAACCTTGGCCACGCATATGTTCCAGATAAAGCCCAAGTTGAGATAGTTGATTGAGAATGGTAGATGCAAGGTCTTTGCCTGTTGTTGAAGAAACTGGAACAAAGCACAAAAATTCTTCGTGCACTTTGGTATCTTTGATAAACCGAACAGTTAGAACTAAGTTGCTCTGTTTGACTTACAACAGTCTTTTCATCCGCTAGTAACGAAAAGTATTTGCATTGGGCAATATCGGAAAGTATTTGCTTTTGTATGGCATCACCCACCAAAGATATAATTTGATTTTGCACTCTCAAGCTTTAATATGAAACGCTGCGGAGAGCCTTTGAAAAGAGGCCAGACGTTTGCTTGTCAGCAGCCTCTACTCCCAATCTTAAGGCAGCTTTAAAAACTCCGTCATTGCAATCAGTTTCGTTCAGTGAAAATGCTCCAGCGTCTCTGTGACCCCTCAATGGTATTTCTTGGCGACCGCAAAATTCAATAGTTCTGGTGATATGGGAAAGACGATTTCGATTTTCCTCGACAGCCTTCTGTCGACTGCTGTTTAAAGCATTTAGTACATCTCTGGATTTGTAGGCATCTGTCTGCACAAAGTTATCGAACATGGCTGCACATAATTTATGATAGTGACAGATTTGGAGATGATTGTAATGTTCCTTTGCCTTTTTATAATTTCAGTGTGGTCCTGAAACTAAAAGGCCATGAGGTTTTGCGCTACGACTGACAGTCTGAGAACCAAGCACAACGCACCGTTTGCAAAAAGCTCCGTTGTAAATATTACTGTACGCTAACCATGTAAATTCGTTCAACCATTGCTTCTGGAAACTTCGATTTTGAACACCAACTGTGACATATGGAAACGATCGATAAACTTGAAGGAGGTGACCAGAAATTCAACAATACCTTTCATCGATCAGCATCAGTCAGGGGAACTCCAACGAAGTTACCAATATCATTTTCACCACTGAATACTTGACTGGCAGACACTGAGCACAAGCTAGTGTCATTTCTATCTCTTTTGCAAGTCTCTTTCTCTTGACAAACTCCTTTTCCGCTTGCGTTGCACAACTACAAACTTATCCATTTTTCCTCGCACTCCACTGACTATCACGGTACCCGAAATTCGAACTACAGGAGGAACAACTCCAATTGTAACGAATTGCGAAACACGTGCTGCGTGTTAGGTCATAGCCTGTACGAAGCGGTTTCTCTCAATACCATTAAGATTCATGAATCGCAACTTCTTCATCGAAAAGCGACATTCAGCGGGGGTTTCCTATAGTTTTCGCACGATTTGCTTATTGCAATTGAAGTGTAACACTCGCAACGTCACAAAATATCAGATCACTACACCACTAGTTATAATCGAAATCTTTATACAGCTATGTATGCATGTGCGTAATTGTTTTGTGTTTTAACAAATGTCAGCAACAATGTTGTGTTCAGGCGATTCCCGTTAATAGGGGGGGGGGCTCTAGCCCCCTCAGCCCCCCTGCGTGCGCCCCTGGGTGTGGGAGAACGTAGAAAAGCTGAAGTATTTCAAAGTCTGAAAACCTCGAAACTTTTGTCATAGATTGCTCATGTAAGTGCGAACAGTATTTCGCCATGGAAAATTATCCCAGGGATTATGGGCACCACATATGTAAGCGCGAACCGAATTTCGCAATTGTTTCCAAATGTATGCAGCTGTTGTCATTGAGTGAATCCATTTGTCACGCTTTCCCTCGCAGGATAGCCCAAAGAACCGATCCGAAAAACTGCACTGCTCTTACCGTTTCGTGAAAACCCTTTGTTTTTCAACAGAGCTCAGAGGTCTGCTAAATCGTTAATGCATTTTGATAGAACTTTGTTTCGGTCATGAACTCGTTGTTCAATCCGACAGAGCTTCTCCGTCTGACTTAAATCACTGTTCAATATGAAACAGTTTCGTCCTCTAGCCTGGCAGATATTTCTGCCACCAGATCTCAACTGTGATCATCAGTGTAGGTATTTATGTAGGGAACTATCGGACAAGCCGCTTCACCCAATTTGATAAACTCGATTTGTGACCTTATATGTTTGTCTTGATGTCAATCCGGTGCTTTCCGTTGTTAAAGTTCGCCATTTGATTGATAGGTTGCTTTATATGAAACGTAGTTCAGTTTCACGACTACTACGTATGTTAATTTTACACAATACTTCCACAACAAACACATTTCCCGCGAACGCGACAACACACTATGACATATGATCTTTTTTTAGCTTGCAAAACGCGGGCATGTCAACAAATACTGCATAGCATGTTATCGCATGTGAGGATACAGGAACAAAAATACAATTTCAATAATAACGCCTCAAAGATTGATCAAATGCTGACAACTAAATATTGCTATGTAATAAATTGGGTTAGATTCCATGTAGAGGTTTTAGACCTCTGAAAAAGCAATAATTACTTGTATATGTACGATATCCTAAAACCAATAGAATTTTGTTACATAAAACTTTGACGGGTAGACAATAAGACATTAGATATGAAAACAGTATCTTGGAATTCGTCTAAATTTCTTGAAAAAGGTTGAAACAAAATGTATGTAGACCAGTGCATCTATCGCCTGTTGATACCTGATTGATCTTCTACAAACCCGTAAATTCGGCCATGCTTTTTTGCAACTATGTGCCACTCATCTTGCTTTCTGGGAATCTATAAAAACGTGTAATTGTGAAGCCTAGGTTGAGTTGTAAGCTAATGTAAGGCCTGCTTGGTCATTGTGCAGGAATTTCCTTGCCAAATTTTACGATCTCAAAAAGGCACCGATGATGAGCGTAGCACTTATTCCTTTCTTTCAGAACTACTGCAATAAACTCAATCTTCCAACAATCCTTCGCAATCAAGTGCTAACAAAATTGACAGAGCAGTTGAAGAAAAGATTACCGATTATGATTGAAACTGCACAGCGATTTCAAGCTATTGTGTTTTAATTTTTGGCCTTTCCTGGCTTTTAGCGCTTGCGATGTAAGGCGGGATGTACAGCAAAAGATACAACTTGCTCAGAATTGTTTTTTGTACAATAGTTGTCACGTCAGCAGTACATAAGCACACAGTAGTAAACACGCGATGTACCGAAAACATGAGATTCGGATATTAAATACAATTGCATCATAATTTAGAGACACAAGAATGAGCCAATGTGTAAAGAAGAACAAAGATATTGAACTTAATGGTTGCATGGTCATTGGTCATGTAGCTGACGTCAAACTCGTTACGTTGAATGGGGTTGTGACTTGTGACAAACAATTAGCATTGTATTTCAGGGCAGTGATAATCCTAACACGCTTACAACACAATTATTTACATTGTCAAATGCTAACTGAAAGTCTTTTCAAATACAGTCTTTCACTATCGCACTGAAAGCTATTATTTTACCCAGGAAACCTGAAATGCAAATAGATGACATTTTTGGTTTTGATCGTTTGTCTTCATTTGTCGATGCTGTAATCCTCATCTGGTCGTCGAAGTTTGCTATGAAAAAGCGTTAAAATCGTTTTTGCAATTTTTCCACATAGGTTCTGCTTTTTCCACTACTTGATCCTTTAAAAAAATCAAAATGTAACAACCAAATTATCGATTCGAAAAACGTTTGTGGATTCAAAAAGCTTTCGCCACAAACTTTGTAATTTTCATTAACCAGAATATCTTCAAAAAATTGCAGACATGCTGTATGAGGTACTGCATTTTTTATGGATTCTTCCTTCTCGTCAAAGCTTGTTGCCTTGATCTTCGACAATGAATGAGAAGCGGTAATTCCATGAATATCATATATTTATTTGAATCATATGAAATTGGTATCCATGTATGCTTTAGGAACAGGTAATTCTATTTGTTCTTAACCTCCCTTTGCTACTTAATCAAAACTGCACCAATCAAAAGAATATTTCGTTGCGTAGACTTTGTTTTGTTACAATATCAAAATAGTTTGCAAACATTTTTAAATTCTCCAAATCTTTGACAACGCTACACAAGGTGCATAACTGTAGTTAACAGCAAAGTAAAACTGGAAACCGTCCAGAGAATGGAGGTCGAGGCTATGACAGGTTGTGCAGAGTTTCCTCCTAGTGAAACAAAAACAATTATTTTTAGCTTAACTCGAGACTTCAAAGAAATGAACGAAAAAGTAGGAAACGCAACAAACAAAAATGCACTGAAAAGCTTAAAACGGCCCCTCAGTTCATGAAACCAGACATCCAGTTATGTAGGATTTCAAACTGCGGTATGCATTACAAGAAATTGAAACACAAGGAATGCGAGTCATAAAGTAATTGAAAGGATTTTGTTTTAATTCAAATATTCAATAACAAGAAATCACTGGCACATCAGCGTGGATGTAAATGACAAGTCATCAGCGAACGGAAACACATTAGACGTGGGGTTGCACAGGTGTTTGTGCTCTATGAAGCGATTTGAAGTGCTTTGACGTCTTGCAAATAATATACCGCTTCTTAGAAATGACATGGAAATATCTTCAGTAAATTTGCACAAAGGTTTCGTTCAGCCAGAAAAGACTATGGAATGCTTAAATAAAGCAGTTGATAATATTCAGTTATGTTCTAGGAACCTCCACAACGATGAACGTTGTCGAGTCGATGGATGTGTTTTTGTTGCTGTACCTTGTTTTACAATTAAAGACAAATTACAGCGAGTTTTTGCTGCGCCAAAAGATACATTCGTAACTGAAATTGCAAAATCCGAAAAATTGATGACTAATTGATTCAGATAATATATTATTGAGAAATTGTGTCATTTTTTACTCGATGTTCTTTTTGTTCGCAAGCTTAGAGGTGTCGAATGGAAAGCTTATATACTTACCCCCACAATTAGGAATCTCAAACGTCATTACGATATTTTCGGCAATATCGATTCCAAGCTCTATATCTTTCAGAAGTGTTGAATAAGCTCCAGGGAGGACAGATCGTACCAACTTAACAATTTCTGCTTTACTGCATCTTGTTTGCCACGCTTTCTTCGCTTCAGAGAGCAAGTTATTCAGCGGGCTGTAAAATAAGAAAGTGTCTTTTATTTTTGCACTGGAGCAAAAACGCAATTGCTTTCTTTTTAATATCCTGCTAGCTACAAAACAATATGAAATATCAGCCTTTGCTTTGTCAATTCACTCATACAAGTAAATTACTGCAAACACAGGTTAATACCAGGTTCAAGTGCAGGTCAATCTACAACACGCACAAAAACAGTTTGCTGCACTCCTTACCAAACCCTGTTAGCAGGAAATGCCTTTTTATGAAAAGATTTGACTGCAGCACACTCGAAGTTGAGAAAGCACAATGTTGTTTACAAATTCCGCAACGAAACATACAGTAGACTCGGGTAGACATAGCTTATGATCATAAGATGCAATGGGCACAGTGGCTTGGTTGTTTGGGTCGTTTCACTGACAAAGCGTGTTCTTGTGTATTTAGGCATTGCATTTTGATGCTTTGGGTTCTCAAGCTGAAAACAGGTTGTGACCAATTTGGAATTCAGTGCAGAATCACAGAATAACTGGGAATGATGGTCATATTTGCAACATACACAATTGTAAATTTTAGAAATGGTACTCAATATATGCCATTTCAAATATTGGAAGTTTGCGAGGCATAACCAAGACTTTGTATACCGTCGTAATTGCTTAAGCACAAAAACGAAATTTTAACCTTGTTTATCTCTCTGTAAAAGTGCAAAGACAGCAATATCTTCTCCATGATCCCACCCATTACCTTACAGACCCTCATACATGTCCCGAATTCAACCTAACCTTTCGTGATACCTTTACAAGCTATTTGAAATGGTTAGCAAATCACACCAACAGTTTAACGTAATAGCGAGCTAAGATGACGTACGCAACGCTTTGCGTAGCCCTACTATTATGCACAACATATATACAATGCAGTGCAAAGCCTACATTCCCCACAAAACACCAGCCTTCACGGTGGCTTAGTTAGGCATCCTAGAAAAGCAATGTTCTCTGCAATATGTTTGCTTCCGCAACTTTGCTTAGACTGTGACTGATGCTTCGTCGTTGAAATACGACGTGGGGTACTGAACTTCGTAACCAGAGGTGCATAATGTTCAATTCGATGCACGAAAGGAAAAGTGGACAAGTACTTGTGTACCATAAAATGTGGATTTGTGACATTCTGTCAAAGGAAACCTAGACGAACTGAAGGCAATCCAAACAATGCGTAATCGAAAAGATATTGAACTGCAAACTCCGTTTTTGTCATCAGCTAATATGTGCTGCTCTTTGCGGATAAAGTTGATGCAAATGTCCAATGGGGTCCTAATAAACTTTCCATGTTTCACGATATACATTCAATGAAACCTTTGAAATTTTTGATGAGATACGTGCGTCATCATATCACTGACATTAAAAACATTGAAATAGGGTTGATGCATTGTTTTGCACGCAAACAGTCGATGCAACGCTCAAATAACCTGTTAGTACTCAAGATGTCTCGTAAATGGCTCATTGAAATGTAAATTTTTAGAGTCCATTAGGACAATATGGAAATTGAGAAATTGCGTGCATTTTATTACTACCAACCTGCAAAATTCATCTCGGGTTTTTGCTGCAAGGACTTTGCGTGCGGCAGGCACCGCTTTTGTGAATAAGTCTTGCAAGACTGTGTTGTTGCAGACCGGATTTTCAAAAGTCACGTTTATATTTTCCGCGCTGTTGAGCTGTCCATTTAAAAGATTCAGCAACGAGTTATCAGGCTGCAGACAAATGGCGCCTGTAATAGCTTCCCTTGTTGTTTCAGGCTGCGGCATCAGTACTTGGAAAATGGCATCAAGTGAAGTGAAATTTTTCGCATACTGCAAGACCACCTTCACAGAAAAAAACTAAACGTCAATGCAAGTTTTGTTTGAAATAACACACAACAGCAATATGTGGCAAAAGGGTCATTTGCACCAAACTATTTCAAGTCAAATACTAACAAGTTTGTCAACCAAGTTGATGGCTTATGGGCTCGTTATGAGCCAAATAGATGTTAGACATAGGTGTAGTGTATTGGAAAAGTGAAGATTTTTTTCACTGCTTAGGTAGCGGTGCGATTCCTCAGATTTTTGGGAGGACTTATTTGCTTGGCGCTGATGTGAGAAGAATATAACATCTCCTGTTTATTAAATTGTACCACAATGGTCTTCAAATAAAAAAATAACTCTCATAGCATGTCGACGTTTTCTCTGGAGGTATTTGATACAGAAAAGAACATTAATTGGGTAGATGATATTACAGTAAGGTGAAAGAATATTTCTTCAAACTGTTGCGATCAGAATGCCCGAGAAGCAAGTGCGCAAAGCTTAACACTGTTGCAGCCAGAGTAGAAAACCTTCCTCAGTTTGAAGCCCGAACCCGGCCCGTGCCCGAATCCGACCCGAGGCCAACATTTACTTTTGAAGCCCGATTTAGACCCGAAAGCCAAATTTACCGGGTGAGTTGAGACATGCGCAACTGCGGAGTATCAAAAAACGTATTTTACGGGTGTAGCTGCAGGTACACGTTTTATCACACCCAAAATAGCAACCACCTTGACCAAAATATTGGCATATACTAGCAGAAACTTACCTTGTTAATAAACGATAATACTGCGGAATACAATGTTTGTCAAGAAAAATAGAAACTATCACGAAACGATCCACGATAGCGCTACAGGCAAAAAAACAGTCTAGGATAGTGCTATAGGAATGAAAGGCCGGTTTGTAGGCTGCTCAAAACCATCCAAGAATCGCGTGAGTGTTTGAACTTTTAACGCAACGCCATCGCGTGAGGATGAAAAATAACAATCGCTTCACTCACAGAAGTCATCATGGTGAGCACAACAAATCGACGTCACGAAAGAAAAAATCGCTTCTTTTAATGTTATGAAAACGTTTTGTATGCAGGCCCGAAATCAGCACGAAACATTTTGACAAACTTAAGCCCTAGCCCGGACCGACACGAAAAGACCGGCCCCACCTACAACTCCAAGCAACAATAGAGATCACCGAAAAGATAATTATATTCTTGCTTGTTCGCGCCACGTATGCACAATATGTGGATGTAATTCTTCACACACGTTCCGTTCGTGGTGAATCGCACATTCAACCGCCAACCGAGAGTTTGCAACCAAACCAATCCATGTTTAAACCTGTCGGGAACAGTTAATGGTAGAGAGAAATTTCTAAAATAACTGTTTGTTGTGGTAGCTTCATTTTGCTGCGAAATTGCTTTTTCAGATGAAATTTTTGCTTTGTACATTTGATTCAAACGATCAGAAACATAGCATTGTTACCAGGAAACAAAACTCATCCTGTTTATTCTTCAAGACGCACCGGGTAGAAAGAACGGATGCTTGCAGGAATGATGTCGAGTACTGTGGAACAATGTCCTTTCAAACATGTGGTTGCTAGCCCAGTGCCACACTGAAATGCTTCGTCTATCTTTGAACTGCCAATGACAGCAAGTAATGGACAAAATTATTTCATCTGAACAATGCGGACGGTTTAGAAAAAATTGATAAAACTTTGTATAAGCATTAGCAGCAAACTGTTTCAAAATATAACAATAAGCAGAGGTTGCTTTTTGTTTGTAATATACTACAAATCGCTTGTTCTAATAATTGAATTCAAAACAACCTCAAACTAACGTGGTGTAAGTTCATCATTGGGGCCAATAAATGAATTATTTTCATTCTTAAATGTGTTTAATTTTCGGTACTAATCGAAATCAATATTAACAGTGAAATGGCATCAACAGAGCAAATGGAAATATATTTTTGGATGTTGCATTGACCATATGTGAAACATGCTTCACAGCACTAACCTGCAGGTAGCGACACTTGAGTAGGGGTATCTTGATAACACGGGCCTCAAGCAATCAAGCACAGATGTCCAAGCGTGCAGCTTGGTAAAACTTGTATGTCTAAACAAAAAATCAAGTGAAGAAGTATGTTGCATATGCATTTGATGCATTTGCAGTTTTTCCATAAAATCAGGAAAGGTTCTTGCGAAAAAAAAAGTTAAAAAATCCCAATTGACCTGCCGATTGTGAGTAACTGCCACAAGACCTTCATAAGTTCAAATCCAAGAAAAAAGAGAAAAACTAATGTGGAAAAAACAACAAAGAACTCAAACATTATCTGAGCATTGCACTTACTGCTTATTTTGTCTTTTTAAAACAGCTGATTTGTGCGTTTGCCTCAGATCTTCGTCAAATAATATGAACAACTACACGCGAATAATTACCTTCACGAAAGACTGCCATGTGTATGGCGTATCACGTTTGAAATGGAGAAGCCAATAAAACCCTTTCTTGAAGATCTTGCAAAAGCTTTCATAGGATGGCCGTTTTTGTGGTCGTTTGTGAAAGGAAAATAAGTTTAATTTAGACTTCAGAAAAACGACATTCTCGCTTTAATAAGTTTTGACCTAAACTGCTAGCAAACTTTTGAAAGTGAAATATTCGAAGATTTAGGGCCAAAGGAACAATTATTCATGACCTTGCACCTTATACGTTTTCATCGTGCGATTTATCAATGACTACACATGGATTGTGGGAATGTTCCCAGAATGAAAATCTTCTGGCATGTTCTGCCTAACCTCGGTTGAGTGCCCCGTCTTGAGGACATCCAGCAGCTGTTGGAAACTTGTTGCAAGCAAAGCCGGTGCAGTAAGAAAATGAGCAAGAGTGCGTTGATGAGACGTTGTGTATCCGAGCAAGGCCTTGGCACGAGTCAGTTTGTACGTTGTCGTAGCAAAATGCATACTCTGTTTTCACTGCAAGTATGTAATCACAATCACATGTGTGTGATTTATCAACATTTTCCACAATTTTCATGCTCTAGTTCAATTCAAACCTCATATACGAGCGACTAAAGTGGAACCTCTCAGAACTGTAAATTTATTTCTTGTTAACAACATCGCTTGTTTAGTAAAGAAAGCTTTTTCCAGACATATCAAATTAATTAAACAAAGTCCTGCTAGTATAACTTTCATTACCGAATTTGTGGTCATAATCTTGCTAACCAAAGCTATGGATGGCCAATCAAACGCTTGAAAGATGAGGACTTTGGCCTAGTATATTTCAAAAGAACTAAAATTAAATTACAGCTTGAAGTTTTTTCTCAGACCCTGATTATTTCGTTTAAATATCCCTTTTCCTCCCCTAGTCCAGAGGTAACACCAAGAATAATCAAACCCAAGTGCCAAAATGTTTGAAATTTAACCTGGAAGACATTCCCTTCTCCAAAGGGTTTGGACAGATCTCTAGCTCCATCGGTCGGAAAATTATTACCGAGCAACGACCAATTTTTTGCGGTCCTTCAAACAGTCAATCTAACTGCTGCATACCGAATTTCTACGAAAAAATTTAAACATCCTAATCTTCTTTTGATATTCGCTTTTTAGAATTCATAGCGCCCAAGACCAAGTTTTTTCGAGGTTTCAGAAGAAAACAAGTGTGTTTAATCAAACCTACTGGCAGATCCATGAGCAAAACAAAAGAAATATGAAAAATGTTTTGCCAAGATTTCTTTTTCAAAACAAAAGCCCTAAGGTTTCTGGCTTTGTTATGTCTTATGACATGTAGGGAAACTTTGTTCTTAAACTTCCACGCAGGAAACAATATAGCGCGTGCACTACATACCTTGATCACTGTTCGAGGTATAGTTGAACGTGGCAAAACCACAACTGGACTGAGCCGAACATACCTCACCACGGATTGCGTCATGTATGATGATGTCATTGGTGAAGATTCGAGAACCACCGTAACATGCCAAATCTGCGGAAAAACCATACCTTAGCAAATTAGTTAAAGAAAAAGGAAAGCAATTAAATTTGTTCAAAAAAGCGATTCCCAGTTGAATTTTACAGATATCGTTTTTTTGCACTGAGAAAAAAAACTTGAATTCAGAAAATCCACCTTGATTTAACAAAATCGCTTCTCCGTTCAAAATTCTATGCATTTGTTCTGGATTGGTCAACTTATGCACTCCAAATAATAATTGATTGTTGCACTGTTCAAACAGTTTTAACAACAGCTCGTGCTTGAGGAAATGACAATCACTTTTCTTTTTTTAAAGCATGATATAATACACTTTCCACTCATCCTCCATGCACCCAGGACGCAGCGCTGGTCAAGCCAAGACCGTTTATTTTGTGCTTTTTTCATTAGACGGAAGCATATCCACGGCCAATAAATTTTTTCCACAGCAATTCCTGACTTAGTCCTTTCGTGAAACCTTAAAACGGTCACCAAGACAGATTTTCAACTATTGTCATCCTCCAGGAAAGCGTAATTTTGTAAAACTATTGCTTAGCCCTTGCAAAAACCACTAGAGAAAACGTTGGGGAAGATATGTGGTGTATGTAAATGGAAACATGATTGACGGTCAGCAAAGATGAAAAACGATGGAACAGTCGTTTAAAGGATATAAAGAACAACACCATTAAAAAATCAAATTTGCCACACCGAGCCGTTTTTTCTGAATACGTGTTCAGTTCTAGTTTGGCCACCACAGTTTTTTTGAATTTCCTAGAAAAGAAGTGCAGAGGTTGCGTTACTATAACTTAAAGAAGTTCTGCTGTTGAATGTTTGTTCTTCCATGAGTCATAAAGAAAATTGTTTTGGATGGTGCTAAGATATATCGTCTTAACTACATGCATGCGCCATAAAATCGAACAAGATAAGGGATAACTAATTGTGAACATTTTGTGTTAAGCTGTAAAGTCTCCATTGGACATACTTGCGAGAAGTGTTAAAAAAGAAGAAAGCAGTCACTGTGCCTCGCCATTTGTTCGTGATAAAAACGGGAACACGAAGGAATCGTTTGAGATTGTATGAGCCCCCTGGCTGAAATGCAGAGAGGGGCCCTTACTAATAGCTAGGCATTACACTTCTTTCCAATTTACGGATTGGGGCTCCTGAATGATGAGGGCCCCTAGCTGTAGCCCAATCATTCCTCCCTAACCCGCGACCGGGAACACGTTTGTGACGAAAGGATACAAAACGTCACAAATTCAAGCACTCACAGAGGAATCTGTGCCAACACAGATGCAATGAAAATGCGAAGAGCGAACTGTTATTATGAGATAATAGCGAAATGCCGCGAATCGTCTGCGGAAGAAAGATCCCAGGGGATATGATCAGCGAAGAGCGCCTGTTGAAGTCAACTCACATGCCGACAAATAGAAATGGATCACGTTGGCATCATACAATTTTGCATTTATGGACATGTTTGAATTATATCTTCATTGCGAAGGATTCTAGAAGACCTAATGTGTGCTTTTTGAAAACGATCGTATCAAATTCTAGAGAAAATTCCCAAAACATGGTTTGAGCTTCTTGTTTCAATGGTCATTGCTTGCGGTTGTTTCTGAATTATCTTGCAAGCAGGGTTCGTTTTGCTCCAAACCAGATCACCAGGTATTGTGTTGCATCAGTATTGGAAAATGTCCAGCTGGCTTTGTCAGTTATTTAATCTCAACTACAGCTCCAAGCAGGTATGAGTGACCAAGCACCGAAAAAATCGACAGCCTAAATCTTTGTTTGATATGAACGAAGCTCTGTTGAAAATGTAGGAAGAGAATGATACTTTGATCTGAAAACGGGCATTTCAGTAACAGCTCAAACTGACTTGTATTTTTGAGAAAACATTTTTTGTCGCAAGGACAACCCATTTCAAAGATATTTTTTAGCAAAGGAATATGTTTTCCTCACAAAAACGTTTCCAATTTCTGTGAGCATTGGACAAGAGTAAAACGTCTAAAATTGAATGAAACGTTTAGACCTTTCTTGCAAACCATCATGTTCCTTATGAAAGAACATAAACAAACTCAAAGTTACTCACATTGACTAATTCCATTTTTGATCAAAGGCACGAAGAGCAGCACAACGAGAATCTTCATAATAGTTTTATTGGCTTCTGCCGAATACTTGCAATCTGCTTTTTATGCGATCGTCTTCTATGGCTGAGTTTGCAAACAACGCGTAATAGTGTTTTTAATTAGCACTTTGTTTTTACATTCATTCTTCCACCGTGACACAGCAAAGACTGAGTGAAAACACACAACATTGCTTCATTGCATTTTGCAATCATATTTTCTATAATTGTAATAAGGAACAGCAGCTAAAGTATTTCAAAAATTGTGCATTCAATCCGAAATATATTTCTTCACTTGATTCTGGATTCTTTTGCACTGAAGTTCACCCTTGTTTTTCTCGATGCAGCTATATTCACGAATTTTTTAGCAACAAAGTCACGTGGTTTTCCATTTTGGGTCACGGATGACCGCATACAGCATTTTGCTGTCCGCTGGTGCGTGGAGTGGCCTCTGCATTCAGGAAGCTCGTACAGGCCTTGAAATGCGTAAATGCCCGACGACCATGCAGCCATTTGAGTAATTTGGGTGCATATCCCTATTTCTACTTGCGATGTACTTGCTGATATTTATCGATCTTTGTGGTAACGCGGTGCAATTGGGACGTTCCTGGTGCAATATATTTTTCGACGTCTCGTTCCGTGTTCATGTGTTGTCTATTTTGTCCCATTCCGCCCTACAAGTACGTTTCTGATGCGAGTTCAACGTGGCTAGCAAGTAGTCTTTCCTCTGAGGTTAGCAACTGCGCGAATGCGCAGTCCTAAAAGACGATTTTCGAAGTGAAATCTCATTCTCCCGCGCTGACAACAGGCCAAGTTAATATAGAACAATGGTTCTCAAACTTTAAAAAAAAATTGCGCAACGGTCCCCTAGCAATTTTTTAAATGCCTCACGGTCCCATTAAAAAATCAAAACAAATAAACACGAAACAACACGTTGGTAGTAATCCGGGGTTAAATTTCAACTCGGACAAGGATTCTGAAAACTTGTTGGTACTTTTGAAACTTTGATTCTGACTTGTGCCTTAGTCAAATATCTTTTATCCTTGACTCCCGAATTGTTTTAGATCTGACTTCAATTTCAGAAAAACTTTTGAGACCTCACTTCTTTATCTGCATCCTATATAATGCCCACTTTTGCAAGCGTGACTGTTTAGTACCGCAATACAATTAGGCTACCATAGCTCCAAATTGTGTTTGTTAAGTTTGTTTTGGAAAAATAATTGACGCAAATTTTATTTTACACAAATTTTTTTTCTTCAGGAGCGTCGTGTTGATATTCCTGGAAGGTGCTTCGCGGTCGCCAGAAAATTGTCTCGAGGACCCCAAAAGGACCGCGGACCCCGGTTTGAGAACCACTGATATAACCACTGATAACCACTGATAACCACTGATAACCACTGATAACCACTGATAACCACTGATAACCACTGATAACCACTGATAACCACTGATAACCACTGATATAACCACTGATATAACCACTGATAACCACTGATAACCACTGATAACCACTGATAACCACTGATAACCACTGATAACCACTGATAAACACTGATAACCACTGATAACCACTGATAACCACTGATAACCACTGATAACCACTGATAACCACTGATAACCACTGATAACCACTGATAACCACTGATAACCACTGATAATCACTGATAACCACTGATAACCACTGATAACCACTGATAACCACTGATATATACTTCATAACCCTTGCAACGATTGAAACGCTCTGCTGTTTTTGTGTCTACATGGTTGCACAATTCGCACTATTCTTCCTGCCTACTGAAACAAACGATTGCTCAGTGTCACCTTTTCTTATAGGGAACACTGCTAGCATGGGTTCGTACAACTGTCATCAACAACATTTTAGCGATTCCGACTGTTTGTAAATTTCAATACTGATCGCCTTCCGACTGCGTTTTTTTAGGTTTCTTGCTCTCTTGTTGTACTGCATTTCCAGCGAATACATTTTCAGATGTGTAGTATGACATACTCGAGAATGTTACACTCTGAACTTGCAAAACAATTCACACAACAACAATTTCGTTTCCTCTCCACGAATGCACTAGGTTTTTCAATGTCTACAAATAACTGGGCAGAAATTCATTCCGCGTTTTTTCTGAAGCATACCTGAAACACTTTCTGTGCCCAAATTTCTAAGTACAACATTATGACTAATTTACCAGAACCCGTTAAAGCGCGGGCCAAAGTTCGCATAATATCGTCCTTATTTCGTTGCAACATTGGCCGAATTCATGGCAAATTTCACATTTTCGTATTTCAAAGAAAGGTTTACATTCTGAGCACAATATCTTGTTGAACAGTGTTCTGACAGCCCATCTGTTTCATTGACGTCTCATCAGCTGATCAGTTACAAATTCATTTTCTTTGCTTCCCCATGAGGCCACACATACTGCAGTTTTAATCATCAATTTATACAGAGCCGACATGGAAGAAATACAGCAAAAAGATTTGTGAGCACGCCAAGAATCCGAGTGACGTCCGAATTCCCCCAGTTCTTTCAGAAAGTAACCAAAATCCAGCGAAAATCGCAGTTTTTATACAGAAGAGCCGGAGTTGCACTATTTTTTCACTTTCGTTTCCCTCTGCTCTGAGTCCCGACCAAAGTACAGAAAATTATCGAACAATGAGATTGCAAAAACAAGTTGAAAGCCGTTAGGTTAAGATATTAGCTGCATTCCTTCACGCAAGCATTCATGAGATTCCGCACAAGCCATTTCGCATTTCCTCGTGAATTCGCAACGTTGATATTGCTTCTCAAAAAAATGGCTCAAGTGGTGGCGTTTCAGGGCAAGCCTGTTCATGGTTTATGCTATTTCACGGCAATACAATCGATGATTTTGAGCAGCGAGAAACAAACTACACGAAAGAACCAGCAAGTCCAACATCCACACTGAATATTGCAATATAATAATGGTTGTTACCATACTTGGCATTTGTTGCCAAATAACTTGACAACACATTAATCAGCCAACTTTGTCAAGACCAGGCAACGTATCACTCTGATTTAAACTGGTTTTGTCCGTCTCATGTTATCAGGGCTTTGACTGTTCAGAGAAATTCTATGTCGCTGTTTCTCAACCTTTTGTGACCGTCGACTAAATATCATCCGCCATATGTTTTAACAGACACAGATCATGCTGTGAAAATGTAAATACTATTTATAGAAAATTTCATTTATTTACTCTCACAAAACTCTCAAGGCCTGCCTTGTCCTCGAACGTGTTTCACAAACTCGCGGAAATTCGGAGTAATAATTGTCAAATCGCATCGGATATAATTTTCCTGCTGAAGTTGGTTGCGATACTTGGTTTTTACTAACGCTAATGCAGAATAACGAGCTTCGCAAAGTTAATTTGCGGGATAAGTATAATTGCCTCAGTTGCCTCTTATCAAAGATTATAAATGTTTGATTCAATTGACTGAACATTGGCCAAAATTCACACCCAAAACAGCTCCGTGAGATTCTCTGCAGTGCAGACCTTTTCTGATTTTGTTGCAATGCTAACAACTCAAAATGATTTCGAACTTACGTGTATGCTTTAGTGTAGTTGTCAGAAGGAATATACTTTGACCAGCTCAGAAGCAAATCGTGGATGGTATTGAATAAAGGTTTTGGGATGTCAGTCAAATCAACATTTTTCTCTTAAACGAACAAGTTCAAAGTCGGAAATGCGAATAACTTCCCATTTTTCATTCGATGTATTCACAGTTTAATCACTGATGTAAATGGTAAAATTTCTTCTGTCACGCTCAAAATAATTTTTCCGTTTCCCTGCGAGGAGATATTCAGCTTGTTTGCATGGCAGAGAAAGTAAGCGAATAATAGGAACTTAGCAATCCACTTGACGTTAGAACCATCGGCGATTGTATCACTCTGCTCTGCCGAAAATTTGCCAATTTCATTGCGTAACTCAGTCACTCTCTGCAGCACCTTTCCTCGTGATAGCCTCCAAACCACCGCACATTCGAATGGAGAAGCAACCCACTGTGTTCCGCTCCGTTCACTTCGCACAAAGCCAGAAATAAACGTGTGCACAATGGACGAAATTTCATGTAATTAGTAACAGATGCAGCCGCTTTGAAGACAACAGACAGGTCCCCATGCATTTGGTTTGCTGCCAGGTTTTCTCAGGAAAGAAGACAACGTACAACAATAACGTTTTCATTTTCCTTCATCACAAAATCAATGAAACCATTTGAATTTCCTATCACAAATGGACCACTATCGGCAAAAACAGAAGCACAATCAGACTACGAAATATGATGATCACTGAAAAAGGAATTCTCCTTCTCAAATATTTGCTCTTCCATGCACTTTGTTGAGAGTTGACGGCAAAAAAGAAGCTGCTCCAAGTATTCCTTCATTGCTTGGAACCGCAAGAAAACTATGAGCTGAACATCTTTTTCTTTAGTTGTTTTCTGATTCGACTGTGAACTAAAACTTTCACATCGTTTTATAACAGCAATCGTTTGTCTCAGAACATCATCCAAGATTTCTTGGATCCACCGTTTAATGGTGTCTTTTCATAAAGGGTCTGCAGCTGACTTATTAGAAGCGGTGTCGCTACACAACATCGTGGCCATTTCAACGGCTGCCAATTTATTCAACCTTATTCCCGCTGAACGATACGCTTTTGCTCGAGGAACAGTCCTTGCAACGAAAAATGAAACGCGCACAACTTTCCTTTGAGTATTAGTCTCTCCTCCACAAACAGCTGGACGAGCAATACGATATTCGCTTTACTTGGTGTTCTTTCTTCTGAAATAAATTAAGTTTTTCCTCAGCGTACACTTTATGTCGTTTTTAGACTGAAAGTGCCGAAAATGTTTTGATTTCATCGAAGAACTGTGAGCTGAATCTTCTGAACACAAAACCCATTGTGGCCTGATTTCGGCTTTTATCTGAACAGAAGTAAAACCTTCAAGAAGATTTCTTTCGACATGGCAAAGTAGCAGCTAAGCACACTTTCTGTTTGAGAAGTAGACTATACGTAAAAAAGTCTTCCCTTCGTGAAACATACCACACCAGCTTGAAGGTTTTATTACATAACAAAGTTGGTGCACGCAGCATAAAAGCACCGGTATATGAATGTCACACTTTGCGAAAGGCTTGTGCACATTGCACGCTCTTCCCTCCATATAAATTTCATCGCACAATAC